>ENA-ORBV01002977-ORBV01002977.1-microbial-mat-metagenome-genome-assembly--contig:-NODE-2977-length-34702-cov-6.471278_pt1 | contig 34702 bp, 33 predicted proteins | sample MGYA00237777_ERZ505514 | MGnify/ENA primary metagenome ERZ505514 (study PRJEB26160, sample SAMN06269048) | microbial mat metagenome | isolation source: Oligotrophic lake microbial mat | place... | reverse complement strand
CGATCAACCAGTTAAGGCTCAACACACAAAACCCGGGGAAAGCTTCTGCGACCGGATATCCACACCAAACCAGCATTCATGCGTTCCTTTCGGGCTTTTGGCGCAAAGAAAGTCGCCTTGCGCCTTTGTCTGGGTTTTATCATCAAAGCATTCGTCCCTCTTGGGCTTCCCGGGAAGAGACCGATAAAGGTCAGAGGCCGCCTTGCCTGTGATGTAGAAGCGAATATGGGTATCAGGCTTCTCGTTAGCGTTTGGGTCGGTGATTGACCCTGGCGTCAAGGTGTATGTTCCGGTAAGCCGTTTTGGCTCACCTGCTCTTGCATACAGCGCAATGGACAAGAACACGGTGAGGATAAGCAAAAGACTTCGCATTTGAGCCTTAAGGCACTGCATGCTGCGAAACTTGCAAAATACGCCAGCGTGTGCAGGATAATTTGGGCATGAAAGTCTCCCGAAAGTGTCGCCAATATTAGCTTTGCCGCGCGGTGATTATGAATTTATTCATGTGCCGGTGAAATCACCAAGCACGGCGCTTCTCTCGCGCAAAATGGTTGGTCGATTCGGTACTCCGCACTTCAGAAAGAAGCGCGATTGCACGTGAAATCGTGCGCGGTATGTGTGCTTTGAGACACGGTGATGAATGTCTGCAGTTGATCCATGCATAGATCTCAACAAGCCGCCATTTCCAGTTGGAACAGGTGTTCTTTGGAGGGCGACCGGGCAGCACGCCCGACCACGGCGCCATATACTTTTCAATCAAACCGCTTTGGCGCCTGTCCTGCCAGTGAATATCAAGCAAGGAACTTGATATTCGGCGCTGGATACGGAGTCAAACGAGGCACTGGGCACCAATGAGAATTGCATTCCTTGCCGCATGGGTCTGTTTTGCAATTGAACTGATCTTCGTTGCCGTCCTGTTCATCACGCAGAACGCAGGTGATGACGCGGCCGGCCGCGGAGTGGCTACCGGATACGGCATTGTCCTGTTGCCCCTCGCGCTCATTTCGGGCGCTCTCCTTTATTGGGGGCAGAATTCATCGTCGAGTGCCGTCCAATGGGTCGCGCTCCTGGTGGTCGCTATCCCGTTTCTCTTCGGTGGAGGCTTGTGGGCCAACAATGAGATCACCATCGCTGTTGATCGCTCGCGAGCCGCCCACGCCGGCGACTTCGCCGACCCCCGGCTCAGTGCTCTTGCCCACGCCATTGAAGCCGGGGATCCCAAGGCGCTGGAAGCGCTGCTGGAGGAGGGTGGTCCGATCGACTGGCAGGCTCGCAATCAGTCGAATGCCACTTTACTGGGGTATGCGCTCCGCGCTCCGCTGTTAGACACCGACGGCGAACGATTCCTGCAAACCGTCCGTATCCTGCTGGCCCACGGCGCGCCCTTGACCGGTGACCCCACCTATCCCGAAAAGCCGCTGCTGGCCGCAATAATCGACGGTAACTCGCCCGCCACGCTGGCCCTTCTGCGGACCGTTCTGGAGGCAGGTGCCGACCCGAACACGGGCGACCGCAGCGGCCTGCCACTGATCCACATAACCAATGGCTGGCAAGGTGCAAAAAAGGTTGAACTGCTGGTCGAGTTTGGCGCAGACCTCCAGGCCCTGAACAATCGCCCAGACCGGCCCCAGTGGACGGCTCTCATGAATGCCGCCTACATGCAGGACTGGGATCTCGCACTCTATTTTCTGAATCTTGGCGTGCCGGCAGACTATCGGGCTCCCGATGGCAACACGCTCGCCACGATCATGATCGAACTGGCTGCGCGCTATGTCTCCTATCAGGAGACCCCGCCGGCTGGCTACGTGACACTGCAGAGCGCGCTGCAGGCAAGGGCGTCCGGCGAGCCAATTCGGGCGGGGCAATGAGCCGCGCTGTGACTACGATAGGGTGTCGATGGCTCCTGCAAATTGCGGGCTCCGCGTACAGCGGGCGTGCGTCTGTGCGCTCAGCCGAAAAGGTGGGATAGACTTTCGTGCCGCTGGCGGCATCGATGTGGCGACCGTGCAGACTGTGCAGACCGGGCCATTGGCGCCAGCGGCACTGCACCATCACCCAAGGATTCCGTGCCCAAGCCGTTCGTACTTGTTGTCGCGATGTCTGTGTCCGTGTTCACCGCAGCCGCGCAAGCCCAGATGGCTGCCAGCGAAAGCTGGCGGCTGCAGTCCAGCCAGCCTGCACCCTGGGCGCCCGCGACAAAAGTTGGGGGCCCGCAGCCGCCCGCACACTGGCGAATTGACGCGCAGCGCATGAGCGGCCCGCGACCGCTGGCCTGCAGCGCTGCCAGCCACCGCTTCGTGCGCTTACCGCCTGAGGGCTTGTTCGAGGGCAATCTACCGGAGCCGGTGGCGCGCGCCGCGGAGCAACTGGGTTTGCCTGCGGGGCCGCTTATGACACAGCGCATCATTTGCAGCGGTGGCAGCTTCGACTTGCACCGCGACGCCGCCGGCCATGCCTGGCTGGGTCTGGACAACCGGGTGCTGCGCTTTGACCGCGTCGTCTCGGTGAGCAGCCCCGAGGCGACCGTGCAAGCGCTGTTGCTGGCGCACTTCGGCACCGACATGGCATTGAGCCGTGCCAGTGTCGCGACCAAAGCACAATGGCTGACGCCAGCGTTGCGGCAGCGGCTCAATCGCTGGCTGGCCCGCCCGCCATCGCCAAACGAGGCGCCAAATCTGAACGGCGATCCGTTCACCGACTCGCAAGAACCGCCGCTTGCATTTGAGCTGGCCTCGGTGCAGATGCAGGGCTCCACTGCCGCAGTGACAGTGCGCTTCGAGTTTGAAGGCGACCACAGTCGCAATCCTGTGCGCGCCTCGACGCGAGATGTCGTGATGCAACTGGCGCGCGCGAGAGGTGGCTGGCGCATCGACGACCTGCGTTATGCCGACGGTTCGCGCCTGTCGAAGTTGTTGAGTCATTGAGACCCTTGCAACGCACCAAACCTCGGCCTTGATCGGTTCTTGCGCCGTCAGGAGCTTGGCCTTGACGGCGATGACCAACGGCATCGGTATCGTGTCGGGCCATTGGCTCGATGCTGGAGGCTGAGGCCGCTGCCGTCATCGACACCGGCTTCAGGATCAGCGGTGACCCGACTCCCGGTCGCTGCTTTCTCGCCTATGTGCGGGGTATTGCCGTCTTGCTTGTGGCGATTTTTCAAAGCTCGGCCTCCAACGAGAAAAAGTTGATCTGGATCGTGGCCGTGGTATTGCTTCCTGTGCTGGGGCTGATCCTGTGGTATTTTCTGGGGCCTCGGAAAGGTAAATCGGGCTGAGCGATGCTCAAGCCCTATTGCCAACTGCTATCCGTAAGTCCCTGGTTCGAGCCCAGGTCGAGGAGCCAAGATTTGGAAACCCACTGTCGAAAGATGGTGGGTTTTTTCTTGGGCGATTGGATTCGGCATTGGGTCGGTACGTTTGCGCGCAGTAGCTTGCTGCCACGCGCACTGAGCCGCTGGCGCAGTGTCACCGGCAGGTCGTTGACGAGTTCGAGCTGTCGCCTGGATTTTTCGGCGTCGTCACCGGTACCATCTTCGAGGATGGCTCTGAGCTGCCGCGCGATGACCTCAGCTAGGAACTCGGCGGCGCCGCCCTTGACATCAAGCACGTCCGCGCTGATCGGGTCGAGAGTTGCGAGCGATCGGCAGAGTTTGCCCGCCGCCGATATCAGCGAAGACCGCTCGCTGTCGGAAGTCTCGGCACGCGTGCCCAAGGGCGTGGTTTGCCTGCTGTCCGCGCTGCGGGTTCACGAAATCGGCACGCAGGCGCCCTTCGAGGTCTGGATTGCGATCCCATAGGCTGGACCTGCCGGCGATCCGTGTCGTGCGCATGCCTGACGAAGCACTGGACGACGACGTCGATCGTCTGAACATCGACGGAGATGCGGTGCCTGTCTTCACCACCACCCAGACCGTCGGACCGTCGTCGACTGCTTCCGGCTCCGCAACAAGATCTGTCTGGACGTGACGCTCGAAGCGCTGCGCGACGGCTGGAGTCAGCGCCGCCGGCGCCCATCTCCTCGGCAATGCTGGCGAAAGTGGATCGCACCTGCGCGGTCAGCCGATTGCCAGCCTGACAGGTTTTCCCACCCTGCTCAGCATCTCGACCAGCGAGTCGATAGTGAACTTAGCCGTCTTCTTGTTCACCACATCGGATACGCGTGGGCGCGACACCATCAGAATCGCTGCCGCCTCAGCCTGCTTCAGGTGATGCTGCTCGATCCATTCGGCCAGTTCCGACATCAATTGCTCCTTGAGTTGCTGCGTGTCGTCGATCTGCTTGCGTGAGGCCGCCTGCAGCCGCCTGGATTCCTTTGCCGAAAACCCGAGTTCCCGAAACAGGTTCGCACCCGGCTTGGTCACATGGCGGATTTCAATATCGATCATCATCTTTTGACCTTTCTCGCGTTGACCACGGCGCGATAACGCACCTCGGCAATGTCCTTGTCCTGCCTACTGGTCGCCTGTGTCTTTTATACCAATCATCTTGGCCGACGGGGTGTTGCCACGTTGTCCAATATCCAGCAATCACCGAGCTGCAAGCGACGCTGACGTGGCGGTACTACTCAGTGGCCAGCCCGGCAAATTCATTGAGACCAAGTTTGCGATGGACGACCTTGCCTACGAGGTGCTGCTAAAGACTGGCACTCGCATTCAGCCGCTGCCGATTTGGCAATCGGAATGGGACTAACCGGATCAATACTCCAATCCGGCCCCGTTGCTCAATATCCGGCGCGAGGGAATTGCTTTGTGACTTCCAAGGAGCTGATGCACAAGGCGGCAATTGCCGTCCAATCGCCCAAACTGTTGCTGGATGCGGGTGATCTTGACGGAGCCTGTAACCGTGACCTCGGCAAGAAACTCGGAGGCACCGCCCCTGAGCGCCAGCATGTCCGCGCTGATTGGATCGAGGGCTGCGAACAATCGGGCAACGCCATCGACGTCGTTGTGCTCAGCGACCGGCGGCCCGGAAGGCCTTACGGAACTCGCGACCGGAACGATTGCGAAACTGCGGCTTGACCACTACAGCGCCCTCGAACGCTCGCTCCAGCCACGCGGCCGCGTTCTGGTCGTCGTCGATGTCACGGATCGCTGCCGCGATCTCACGCGTCGAGCGACCGCCGAGCTCTTCGAGAAGCGCGTCGCATCCAGGCTTATAAAGCGATTCGAAAACGTCGTCAGCAGATACGAATTCGACCGTCCCGGCATCGACCTCGGCAACCCGGCGCTTGAGATCTTCCGACACCTCCAGTTGCTCGTGCGGCCCACCGTGAAAAGACAGTTCCCACAGCAGGCCGTGGATGACCTGGCCCAGCGTCACGTCGGCGCATCTGGCGCGCCGGATCTCGCTCATGTAGGCCTTGGCGGCAGCGTCTTCCTCGGTGATCCGAACCTCGGCCTTCAACCGGACCGGCAACGACAGCAACTCTTGCAGCGGCGTCAGCGACACCGACCATTCGATGCGTTCGCCCTTCTTCCTACGTTCTTCCGGCAGGTCCGCAGTGAGTTCGTTGCCGATGCCGTGCAACTGCAGGCGGTGCATGCCGGAGTATTCGCTTGTACTCGTGTTCAGCCCCCATTCCTGATACAGCTCGAGGAACTCGATGCCTGAATGCGCAGCCTGCTCACGGGAAGACGGCTCGGCGCCCCCCTTGCGCGCCAGCGCGCTGAGTTCATCGGCGAAGTCCCGGCGGTATAACTTCTGCAGCAGCGGGCTGGCCTCCATCAGCCGGAAGATGTCGGCCAGCGTCGTCTCGGCGTGGATGGTGATCAGCTCGAACACAAACTCGTGAGCGCGGTCCGTGACGTCGACCTCCTTCAGCCGACTGCCCATATCTTCGGCCTCCGGTCGAAAAGCTCGCATGACCAGTTGGGGGCCTGGGCGCAAAATCAGGTGCTGCATCGTGATGGCATTCTCGCAGCGCATACGGGATTTGTCTCCGCCGCGAGGCCGGGCCTCAGAGCTGAGGCACACCTTCCGCACGTCACTATCTCGTCGTGATCAACGCCAGTTTCGCCGGCTCAAGCGCGTTGCGTGAGGGCTCGCCAGCGGGCGTTGGGTGCGGAGCCAGCGCAAGCGCATCGAAGTTGCATTTGTACTGTACAAGTTGACTTTCATAGTCATTCCACAACACAAACAATTCATGCATGCATGAAGGCGACCGTCGCAGCAACCGTGTCGCATCCATCCGTGCGAGGCTCAGGCACACACTCGGAGACGTCGAAGCAGGATTTCAACCTGAGGCTGACCCAGCACGGCCTGGAACGCCTGCTGTACCGGCTGTCTATCAGCGCACAGACTGGTAAACCTGGTGTGCCTGCGAAGGGGATGCAAAGGCCGTACCGGCGTAGGGCTGTGTCGATGGGCAGCGCGGTGCGTGGTTTGGGACGATGGGGCGCAAATTTTTGGCCAATCAGGCTGGCGACAGAGGCTCAGAACGCTTTTTAAGGCTGCTTCTCGTTGACATACTTGGCCTCATGCGGTTGAATTTCCTATACGTCAAACTCACCCTTGAAGGCGCTGACCATCATGTCGATACGATTCCAGCTGATTCTTGTGGGCATCATCATCGCGACCCAACTGCCGCAGAGCGCATCGGCCCAGAATGTTCCGAATCTCGACCAGATGATGCAGGCCGAACGTCAAGACCTCGGCGTGCCGCCCACCCGACAACTGCACGACGGCGCGATGCACGGCGCCACGCCCGCGAGCATTCCGGGCGGACAGGTCATCACTACCAAGGGCCTGGTGGCGCTCGTGCAAGGCCGGCAGGCGCCGTTCGTGCTGTTCGACGTTCTTGGCCAGCGCGAGACGCTACCGAACGCAGTGCCGGCGGTCTGGCTTTCCCAGCCGGGATCGTTCGACGACTCCGTTCAGCAGCAGGCCAGCCAGATGCTCGCGCAGCAGACCCGAGGCCGCAAGGACGTGGCTTTGGTGTTCTATTGCTTGTCGCGCGAATGCTGGCTGTCGTACAACGCATCGCTGCGTGCCATAGCCGCCGGGTACACCAACGTGCTGTGGTACCGGGGCGGCATCGAGGCATGGAAGTCGGCCGGGTTGGCGGCGCAGCCGCAAGGCCAGCCAGGGTTGGCTCAGCCAGGCCAGCAACCACAGCCGCAGCAACAACAAGCGATGGACACCCCGCCGAAGTTCGTGCCGATAAAGCCTGTCGTACGGGAAGGCACCAGTGGGGCGCGCCCAGCGGGCGAGTTGCGCGTCGGGCAAGGCCGGTTCTTCTCATTCGTGCAGCCGCCGGGGTGGCGTATCGGCGAAGACGGGCAGTTCGCACTCACGCAGGTTGCGCCCGACACCCAGGCGCTGACACTGATGGTGGGCAATGCCGGCTTGCCCATGAATCAGTCGTCGGCGCGCTTTGCCTTCGAGAAGCTGTCGGTCATGCAGCCGCAGAATCTGCAGATGGGGCCGGCGCGCCAGGCCAGGCCGGCGTCAGGGTTCGGTCACGCGGTCGAGTTCGACGTGAGCTACTCGCTGCGCGGTGTGGCCTGGCGCGGTGTGGCCAAGGTGTCGGTGGCGCCGGCCTACGATTCGGCCACTATGGCCTTGACCGCTGCGCTGTCGACGGCGGACCAGTGGGGCGGGTACGCGACGTGGCTGCCGAGCGTGGCCGATCAGTTGTCCGCCACCAACGGTGCCGCATTCGGCATGCGCGGCATCATGCAGCAGAACCTGCAGAATTCGGTGGCGTTCGGAGAATCGGCCCGGCAGTACCGCGACTGGTCGCAGAAGAACTGGCAGCAGGTTACCGACGGTCGCAACGCCAGCCAGGACCGGCAGAACTTCGCCCGGCGTGAGAACCTGGCCGGGGTGCAGACCTTCGCGAACCCCTACGGAGGCGGTCCGGCCGTGGAGTTACCGACGACGCAGAAGTACTTCTGGGCCGACCGGCAGGGGAACACGGTCGGCACGAACGACCCGAGCGCCAATCCCAACACAGGGTCGACCGTCGAGTGGCGCAAGATGGAACGCGTGAACCAATAGGCAAGTTGCCTATAACCTGCGGCGAACGCCTTTACACCGCGCTCGCTGCGTGCAGGTGGCCATCTCGACCAGCAGCCTGCGGCGGCAGCCGGCCTTGATCTCGCGGCACAGGGCGTCGATGCAGTCGGTCTGGTAATCGCGCTCGACGATGTGTTTATCGATGTCGACCGACATCACATCGCGCTTCACCTGGGCCGTGGCCACGCGCCGCTTAAGGTAGGCCCGTGAGAAGAAGGTCTTGACCGTGCGCGGGAGGGCCTCGACCTGCAATTCCCAGAAGCGGAGTTCGTCGCCGTTGGCCAGGAAGATGTAGGGGACCTTGAGCTGGGCCGCGCAGCCCTTGGCCTGGTCTTACGGATATGCCAAGGCGTCGCCGAAAGTGACGATTACGGCTCGCGCAATGCTTGGTCAACCGTCGCCAGCATCAGGCACAGAGTCATGGGCTTGATGGGTGACTCGACAAAGCCACGCGAGAGGTAAAAGCGTCGAGCCTGCTCCGAGATAGCGTGCACCAGCAGCGCAGTGACTCCTGCAATCTCGGCAGCCTGGATGGCGCGGCGGATGGCATCGTTCAACAACGCCGTGCCGATGCCCTTCTGATGGTGATCCTTATGGATGGCCAGGCGGCCCAGAACGAGCACGGGAACCGGGTCGGGCCGGTTGCGCTTCATCGTCGAAGGCGCCTCGGCATGACCGATGGCGCCAGCGGCCAGGCAGTAATAGCCGATCACCGTTTCGCCCTTGCACACGACGTAGGTTCGCGACGATCCGTTGGACTGGTTCCTGGCCGCACGGCGCTTCAGCCAGTCGTCGAGAGAGGGCTCGCCGCTGTCGAAGGCGGCGAGTTGGTGATGGTGGGCCAGCGGCTGCGGCGCGCAAAGCATCGGAACCGTCACTTCGCGCGTTGGCCAGCGGCTTTGGTTGGGGCCGGCGTCGTGTCCCAAGGTGCACGAGCCTTGAGCGTGCGGCGCAGGCGATCAGTGGGCGCAGGCGGCTTGTCGAGCATTTGCTGAAACGCAGCGAAACCCTTCGCGTCGAGCGCGAAGAAGGTTTGGTCGAGCAACACGTCTTCGGCTTGCCTGCAAGCGGCTTCGAGCATGAAGTCCGAGCGGCTGCGACCGAGACGGTCGGCCGCTTGGTCGATCAGGTCGCGCTGCCCCGCCTTCGCGCGAATGCTGATCGTGACGGGTTCTTGAGTCTGGGACATGAGGCACTCCGGTATGGCGTTCGTGATGGCATAATTGTATGTCATTTGTCCATACATAGCAGAACAACTTTCAGAGCGCCGAAACGCGCCCGTCACGCGGCGCATCGGGTGCGGCCCCATCTGGCGGTGCTGGCAAGGGACAGAGGTCAAGAGGCGGTCGTACCGCCGCGCCGCGCGTACTGCCAAGCTCAATGCCGCATGTCGCATGCCCCATGCTGCATTGGACGGCCAGAGCCAGAGCCCACGCTCGTAGCTATGCGTGCGCCAGCTGGGACCGTTACCCTTCGCCAGCATCTGAACTTGGCGAGTGGTGCACACTCGCACACTGTCCTGACACTTCGGAGCCCCCACCCATGGCAAGCAACCTACCCACCCTGCTGGTACTGGCCGACCCTTCTGAGCCGCAGCTGCGCATGCTCGAACCCTTTCGCGACCGCGTGCGCATCGTCGTCGGCCCGACCCTTGCGGCGGTGGCAGATGCCGCGCCCTCGACCGACGCCATCCTGGTCTGGACCGCCAGCCGCGAGCTGCTGCAACAGGTGTTTGCGCTGGCGTCCCGGGTGCGCTGGGTGCACTCCCGCTCGGCCGGGCTCGAGGCACTGCTGTTTCCCGCGCTGGTCGACAGCCCGGTGCCGCTGACCAACAGCAGCGGCGTCTACAGCCGTTCGCTGGGCGAGTTCGTGGCGACGGGTGTGCTGTTCTTTGCCAAGGACTTGCACCGCATGCAACGCAACCAGGCCGCCGGCCGGTGGGAGCAGTTCGATGTGGAAATGGCCCACGACAAGACCATGGGCATCGTCGGTTACGGGGACATCGGCCGCTGCGCTGCGCACCTGGCCAAGGCCCTGGGTATGCGCGTCATTGCGCTGCGCCGTCGACCCGAGCAGTCGCAGGGGGACCCGCTGGTCGACGAGGCGCTGGGCACCGACCGCCTGCTGGAGCTGATGGCCCGCTCGGACTACGTTGTCGTGGCTGCGCCCCTGACGCCCGACACCCGCGGGCTGGTCAGCGCAGACGCCATCGCTGCGATGAAGCCCTCGGGCGTGATGATCAACGTGGGGCGTGGCGCGGTCATCGACGAGCCGGCCCTGATCGACGCCCTGCGCCAAAAGCGCATCCGCGGCGCGGCGCTGGATGTGTTTGCCCAGGAGCCGCTGCCCGCCGGCCACCCGATGTACGGCCTGGACAACCTGCTGCTGTCACCCCACTGCGCCGACCACACGCAGACCTGGATCGACGACGCCATGCATTTCTTCACGGGGAACCTGGAGCGGTTCCTCAGTGGCGAGCCGCTGCGCAATGTGGTGGAGAAGCGCCTCGGATACTGACGCCACTGTCGACTGGGGCCTGCAGGCCACGCTGGATGCCAAAGCAGGCCGGCGAACCTAACGCGCACGCGAGTGTCCACCTCCACCAGTGGAGCCTGAAAAGAACATCGTCCGACTGGCCGGCGCAGGCCAGCATCGAACAAGGGCAGGCCGATGCCCCCGGACTGCGGTGCCCCGGGGGCTTCCGCTCCATGGAAGGGTTGGACGCCAACCCAACTCACTTCGCCGGATGATGACGAGCGAGCATTTCGACGGTGCGGCGCCAGGCATCGGCTGTGTCATCGCCGCGGAATGACGGCCCGTCCAAATTGAACCCGTGCTCCGCTTTTGGGTAGACCACGAGCTCCAGCGGAACTTGGCGCCCCTTGGCTGCGGATTCCATCTCGCGCATGGACTCGACGAGGCAACAATTGTTGTAGTAGTCGCGTTCCGCTGCAAGTACCAGAATCGGAATCTGGATTCGGCCAACCACGCCAGCGATATTGCGAGCCCAACTGGTTGCCGGGTAGTAGACCACGGCAGCCTTCAGTAGGTCCGGCATCGCTACGGCGTGGGCAAGCACTCCGCCGCCGCCCTGTGAAAACCCAATGACCATGGCTTTGTCTGGCGAGCCCTTGGGAGACGCTTGTGCCTTGGAGACGACTGTACGTAGGTTTTTAGCTCCGTCCTGAACTCGGGTCAAAATGTCTTTGCCATCGATAAGTACGGTGTAGTACCCCAGAGCTGCTACCTCCCTCGCGAACTTGCGGTAGTGTGGAGTGCCTGATTGACCCGATACCACCACCACCACAGGTCCACTATCGGACTTAGGCAAGAAGACCTCTTGCGCCGGGCCATCTTGGGCCATGCTTGCGAGTGGCATGAGTGAGGATAGGGACAGCGCCAGAAGAAATGCAAGTTGCCGAATCCTGCTTTTGGCATACCGCAGACAGACAGACATGGTGTCTCCTATCGAGAAGTGTTGGCGTGTAACGAACAGCGCTTCAATCTGCCGCGACCCGAAGTCTGAATCAATCAGGAACCCTCCTGCGGCAGATACACTTTGTTGGACTGAACCACGCGCGCAGGCAGCCCGGTGTGGTGCCACAGGGGATTGCTTTGGCGCACCCGGCTCAGGCTGTCAAATTATTGCCGGTCGTGGCGGGTCGGCGACAACATTTTTCCATCGATGGGCCATTGGCCGTTGTGGATTCGCCCCTTGCCAGCGCGACAGATGGTCGCCCAGGGTGCCGATCTGACTGGGTTGCGCGTTGCCAACAGTTGGTGCACGCGGTTGCTTGATACCCTGCTGCCGAAAGATGGCGCGGGTTTTTCTCGAAACCGGACAGATCACTTGCTATGAACCGGACAACCCATTTACTCCCAAAACCCCATCGGGTCGCTGTTCCGGTTCCGGTTGACTGAGCCCGACGACGTGCTGACAATGCGTGAGGCAATCACTCCAAGGCGAAATATGCGAAATATGAAGGTGTTGTGGGCCTATGCCCTCTTGGTTGGAGGCGCGCTATTGGCGTGGGCACCCGGTATCCAGGCGCAAGTGTCGACAGCAAGCAACGCCGAGCGCAAGCCAGGGCTGGCGGTCTGCTACATGTACAAGTTTATCCGGCACGTCGATGAGATCGCCGAGTGGGGAAAGCAACTCAAATGTGAGGCAGGCGCGCCGTTGGCGATGCTGAACTTCGATGGCGGCAGCAGCAAGGTTCTGACCAGCAATTCGGATGACGGCGTGCTGGCGCGGATCACGGGTTTCATCCACCTCGACAAGGCCGGCGCCTACAAGTTTGCGTTCGAATCGAACGACGGCGTGCGCCTGAAGATCGAGGGCAAGCAGATTGTCGAGGACCCCGGCGTCCACGACGACCGGTTCTCCGACCTGGGCACCATGGAGGTGGCAAAGCCCGGCTGGTATCCGCTTTCCATCGACTTCTTCGAGCGCAAGAGCACCTGGACTCTGCGTTTTTTATGGAGGCTGCCGGGCGCCGACGGAGACCTTTCGCCAGTTCCAGCCGCAGCTTTAGCGCACTGACGCCTGCCGGCGCGCCCGTCGATGGGGCAAATCCGTCCGGGGCAAGCAAAGCTGTCTTCGCTATTGCATCGTCACGCGACCTTTGCAAGCAATATAATCGCTCTCCCCCCGCAGACCCGGGCTACCGACCCGAAGCTGCAAGCCCACCGACCAAAAACCAGCGCAGACACCGACGATCCGCCCACCACCGGGTGATCGGCCCGGCTTGCTGCACCACAGGGATCTGCTTGAAAGACCATTACGCCGCCTTGGGTGTCAGCAGCGCGGCCACGCTCGCCGACATCAAGAAGGCGTTTCGCCAGCAAGCCGCCCTGCACCATCCGGACCGCAACTCCGCCGCCGACGCGGCCGCGCGATTTCGCAGCGTGCAGGAGGCTTATGAGATCCTGTCCGACGACGCGCGACGCGCCGCATACGACGACAACCGCAAACGCAATCTTTTGGACAACCCACTCGACACCGCCGGCGACATCTGGACGTCGTATTTCAACCGCCTGATCTGAAGCACCCCATGCACGTAACTCCCTTTTTTCACAACCTGCGATCGGCCTACGCGGCCGAGCTCGAGGATATGAGCCACGACTCCGACGGCGCCTTCGTGCTGCAACAGCGCCTGGCGCAGCGGCGCGCAGAACTGGAGTTCCTCGTGCACATGCTCGAGCTCAGCCCCGAGATGGTGGCCGTCGTGTTCCACAAGGCGTTTGTGTTCGGCGCGCCGCTGGCCATGGAACAGATGCTGGGCTGCGAGCCCGAAGACCTGCCCGAGTGGGACAGTCTTGCCGCTGCCATCACGGTCGCGCCGTGGGCCCTTGCCATGGTGCGAACCATACGCGCGCAACCCGCCGGCGACTGGTTCATGGTTGTGGCGGCCGCATCTGAATACATGCTGGGCATGGCTGGCGCATCGGCGGCCCAGGGCACTGACAGCGACGAAGAAGACAATAACGAAGGCGCGGACCAGGCCGACGATCTCGCCTACCTGTCGGCCGACGACGACACGAGCGGCGCCGATGCGCAAACGCGCGAAGAAGCCGGCGCGAACTGGATGGCCGAGCAAGGCTTCGACCGCAAAGACTGAACCGACCCCACGGACCGCGCGCCATGAACCACCTTGCCCTGATTGAAAAAACCCGCAGCCTGATTGCCGCAGGCGACATCGGTGCTGCCGAGTCCGCACTGAGCGAACTGGCCGACACCGATGGCGACGGCGCACTGGTGGTGGTGCTGGAACAACTCGCACCCAAGGACATCCTGGCCGTGATCCGCGAATACGACCAGTCCAAGGAGTCGATCGTCAACCTGCTGGTCACGCCGAGCCAGTTCGCGCGCGCGATGGTGATCGAAAAGCAATACAAGGACCTCAACCACACCCACCTGCGCGGCATGGTCAATTCGGTCATCTTCCGCGATGACGCAGACCCGGTCGAATTCCTGAGCGCGATCGCGAACCTGGAAGGCGGCAGCGAGGCCATCGCCGACTATTTCGCCGACAAATGGAGCCGCATCGAGGCGTTTGCCCGCACCGGCACCTTCGACACTGCAGAGGAAGATGGCGAGATGTTGTCGGAGCAGGCGCTGTTCGCGTCGGCCTACGCCAAGCCCAAACTCGAGTTGGACGAGGTCGCCGATCAGGACTGGATGCAGCTGGCCTGGTTGCTGCGTTACGAGTGCCAAGACCTGTTCATCGAGATGCTGCTGGCGATGCGCGCCAAAGCACGCGCCCATGAACTGGGGCTCGATCAGGACGAGGACGCACCGGAAGACGACGGCAAGGTCGAAACCGGCGATACCGACCGTGGCCACGCCACACCGGCCGCGCGCGACGACGATGAAGAGTCCGCCATCTGAGCGCCAGCGCCGCGCAGCCAACCTCTGCGTTTGCCGCAACCCAACGCCCCATGCCGAACAACCCGACGGAACCCACGTCCCCCCAGGGCGTCGCCCTGTTCGACGAGCGCCCGTTTTTCGAGAAGGCCTTGCAACACGGGGTGCGGCACGGCAACATTCCCGCTGAACGCATCGCCGCCATGCGCGTGGAGGCGCCCAAAGGCATGGTACAGATCGCGCGTTATTTCGGCACCGAATACCTGCGCCCCGACCTCGAACTGGCAAAGACGCGGCTGGTCAACCTCGTGAGCCTGTACCTGGAAGACAGCAACAATGGCGACCTGGACCTGGCGGCGCAAGCACTGCGCGACCACTCCTTGCTGTCGCGCTCCAAAGGCGGATCGGACATGCTCAAGGCCTTGATCGCGATGCCCCAGAGCAGCCACTTCGGCATGCAGGAGCGCGCCGGATTTCGCGACGAACATGTCCCGCTGCTGGCCAAGTGGTCGCTGCGCGGCCTGAGCGACTACCGGGCCGAAAAAGCCCGACGCACGTCTGCCGCCCAACTCGTCGACGCGGCGACCTGGATGGCGGGCAAGCTCAACCTGGACCCGGACGAGCTGGCAGAGGCTGGCGTCGACGCCGAAGCGGTGATCCGCACCGCGCTGGTCGCGCAGATGGGCAGACGCAGCACGATGCCCGACTGGCCCGGCTTCGAGAAATGGGTGCTGGCGCTGCGCAAGAAACACGCGCTGGCGTCCGCAGCGCAGATGGCGGTCGACCTGCCAAAGAGCCTGCCGCCTGAATACCTGGAGGCAGTGTCGTCGGTCCGCCAGAGCGTGCTGGCCGATCTGCCGAAGATACTCGACCCGGCCCTGCCCATACGCCGCCTGTTTGCCCAGACGCCGGCGTTCATCGGGCGCTATTACTGGTTGGAGGACGCGCTGGCCGACGTCGAACATTTCGAGCGCCAGAACTCCGCCGCGTGGGACAAGGCGACGGCTGGCCATCATGACGACAGTTCCCTGCTGACCTTGTTCCTGCGCATCGCCGCAGGCAGCAGCCATACGACGTTGCTCACGCGCGCAACGGCAAGCAGCCTGATCCGCAAGATCCAGAAGTCGGGCCTGGAGCGAGAACTGCCGCGCAAATTCATCCGGCAACACGCGCCACTCGCGCTGCAGGACGACTACATCCACCTGTGGGACAGTTTTGCCGACGAGGCTGAGCCGCTGCTGCGCAGCGACATGCATTACGCCGGCCAGGACGCGCTGGCGTTGCTGCAGCGCGAATGCAACGTCACGCCCTGATCGCAGTTGGCGCGCCACAGCACCGGCCAGCACGGACAATCCTGCGATGAGAATCAATCTGGTCACGCCGTTCGCCGAGAAGGATGGCGCCAAGGCGCTGGGCGCCCGCTGGGATTCCGCGAAAAAGGTCTGGTACATCAACGACGTGGCCGATCTGACGCCCTTTGCCCGCTGGATACCGGATATGCAAGCCGCCACAGCCGGCGCCGCCCCTGCGACCGCGACGGCCGGTCCGCAAACCCGCGCTGCCCGGCCCGTCGCAGACAGACACGCTGCTGGTGGCGCTGTCACCACCCGACCGAAAACCGTCGTACCGCATTGCGGCTGCGATGTGCTGCCCTGGGTCGACTGCGAACACTCCGCCCCGCGAGCCTGAGGCGGCAGCGCCTCGGCCTCGTACAGATAGGCCGCCCGTGCACGCTGCTCATACCAATATGCAGTCGGTGATCAAGAAACCGTTCGGGCTATTGCGTATGTCGAATCCCAATCGATTGATGGCGCATGGGCATCAATGCAGAGCCAGGCCGAACAGCCCGCGGACGACGACCGCCAGCGCGATCACTACCAGCAGATTGAGCACTTGACGACGGAACTGCTCGGCCGACATGACGGCAAACATACGGCTACCAACCCAGATGCCCAGCAGCATCGCCGGGGTCATCCACAAGGCGGTGCGCAAGGTATCGGCGTTGAGCAGGGTCGACCCAGAGTCGCCGCCGGCCGACACGATACCGGCCCAGGCCAGTGCATACAGATCGGTCAGCAACAGCAAGATGACCATGGTGGCGCGCAAGGTCGCCGCCGGCACCTGCGCCGTGCTCAGCAGCATCGCCACGACGATGCCGCCGATGGCCGCCACGCCGTTGGCAAAGCCGGACACCAGCCCGGTGGCCAGGCGCACCCCGGCCGTGGGTTGCAGCGCGAAACGCACGCCGCTGCGCATCAGGGCGGCGGCTACCAGCAGCAGGCTGCCGATCAACAGGCGCAGCGTGGTCTCCGGCACCACGGCCAGCAAGGCCACACCGATCGGCACACACACGACGTTACCCAGTGCCAGCCAGCTGAGCCAGCGCCAGTCGACATCGCGCAGCGCACTACGCAACATGCTGATGCTGGCGAACACCTCCAGAATGAAGATCGGCGGCACCACCTGCGCCGGCGGCACGAACAGCGACAAGCCGGCCACACAAACGGCGGAGAAGCCGAAACCGGCCAGGCCGCGAACCACACCAGCGGCAAACACGATGACGGCGCCCAGCACCAGCCATTGCCAACCCAGTTCGATCAATCGTCGGCCCTCCACAGAGCGACCCGTCGGCCGCAGGATGGCGCGGCACAACCCATACACGCGCGCGCCACCTCCTGTGACCAATCCCACCAGCGGGACATCATGCCCACTCCAGCAACTTGAGTCGCTGTACCTTGCCCGAGGGGCCGCGCGGCAGATCGGCGACAAAACGGATCTCTCGCGGCGTCTTGTAGCGTCCCAGGTGCTGTTCGCAAAACGTGCGCAGCGACTGCTGGTCACGGGCGCAACCGTCACGCAGCACCACACAGGCCAGGATGTCCTGCCCGTAGTGTTTGTCCGGCATGCCGACGGCTGCGGCGTCCAGCACATCCGGGTGGCGCAACAGCACCTCGTCGATCTCGCGCGGCGCGATGTTCTCGCCACCCTTGATGATGAGTTCCTTGATGCGGCCGGTGACGAAATAGAATCCGTCGCCGTCTCGATGCCCCAGGTCACCGGTGCGCAGCCAGCCATCGGTCGTGAAACTGGCAGCGGTCGCGTCGGGATTCTTGTAATACCCGCGCATCACATTCGGGCCCCGGATCACGATCTCGCCGGTGGCGCCGTTTGCGACCGGCTGCAGTGCCGCATCCACGACAGCCGCCTCGCAGCCCGATGCGACGCCAACCGCGCCGATCTTGCGGCGGGCTGGCTCCATCGGGTTGCTGAACGCCGGCGCCGCGGTCTCGGTCAGCCCCATGGTCTCGACGATGCCGATGCCGAAACGCTGCTCGAAAGCGCGCAGGTGCTCCGGTGGCAGCGCCGCCGACGCCGAGCGGCAGAACCGGATCGAGAGCGCTAGTGCAGCCGGCGGTTCGTCACCCTCGAGCAGATACGACACCATGGTCGGCACCACATTGAGCCAGGTACAGGCATGGGCCTGCGCCTGCTCCCAGAACCTCGCCGCCGAGAACTTCGGCGGCAGCACCAGGCTGCCACCATGGGCCAGCGGCGCCAGCATGGTCACGACAAACGCATTGATGTGGTACAGCGGCAATACTGCCAGCACCCGGTCACTGGACGTGAGAGCGTGCTCCCCACTGATGGCCTGGGCATTGGCACACAGGTTGGCCTCGCTGAGCATCACGCCCTTGGGCACGCCGGTGGTGCCGGAGGTATACATCAACAGCGCCATCGCGTCGGCACAGGGCTGCATGGGCCAAGCGGCTTCTTGTGCTGCCGCGTTGCCGACATCCGGCTTCGCGGCGTCACCCTGGCCAGCGCTTGACACGGCGATCGGAATTGCGTCGCTGTCCGGGTCGACCACGATGACCGAAACGTCGCGTCCGAGCGTCGCCAGCAGCTCGCGCACCAAACCCTCGCGTTCCGGACTGACGAACACCAGCGTGCAATCCGAGTGTTTCAGCACATGGGCCATCTGTTCGCGCTGGGCCAGCAGATTGACCGGATTGACGCACCAGCCACCGGCCATCGCACCCAGCAAGATACGCAGCGTCTGCAGCCCGTTGGGCATGACCAGGCTCACGACGTCACCGGGAACCGACCCGTGTGCGCGCAACCATGCAACCACCGAGCGGGCATCGCGCGCCAGCTGGCCAAAGCTCAGGGTAGCGCCGCTGTCGGCCGCCAGCGCATAGACCGCGTCCGGACGGGCCTGCGCCTGCGTGTCGATCAGCGCCTGGACTGTGGCACGCGGGAATGCAGCCGCCGACGCCTGCGGCATCGCGGTGAGTCCATCAAGCCCGGCCATGTCGCGCGAAGAAGGAGCCGAAAATCTCGGCCTCGGTCGGCACTTTCTCGGCGATGGCTGTCGAGACCCGGGTGATGTTCATGTAGTGCCGGTAGTTCATGTTGTCGGAGAAATTGTTCTTGCCCCAGGTGCCGCAGCCCATCGACAACGAGAACGGCAGGCCGTTGTCGAAGCTGCCGCCGGTGGCGATGCAATGCGCCTGATTGACGATCACGCGCGCTACCTGCAGGTGCAGGCCCAGTTCCAGCGCCCGCTCGGGACGGGTGCTGTGCAAGCCGACCGAATGCCCTGCCCCCTGCCACGCATAGATGCGCTCGACGATGCGCCGCGCGTCAGCAAAGTCACGCGCCGCGTACACCGTCAGCACCGGGCTGAGCTTCTCGCCGGAGAACGGATGATCGGCTCCAAAACCCGCTTGCGCATCCTCTTCGACCATCAGGATGCGAAGCCCCTTGTCAGACAGGTCGGCGAAGCCTGCCTTTTCGGCAATTCGCTGCGCCGACTGGCCAATCACGGCCGGCGACAACTTCCCGTCCGGCCACATCAGCGACTGCAAAACCTCTTTCTGCGCGGGCGCCAGCATCACCGCACCGTGGCGCGCCAACGCCGCCAGCAGCGGGCCGCGAACGGCGTCCACGACGACGATGCTGTTCTCCGACGAGCAGCTGGTGGCGTTGTCGAAGGTCTTGGAACGCACGATACGCTCGGCGGCGGCATCGGCATCGGCGGTCTCGTCGATGATGCCAGCCACATTGCCCGCGCCCACGCCGAACGCCGGCGTGCCGCAGGTGTAGGCTGCACGCACGTTGGCCCCCGATCCGGTGGCTACAACCAGGTCGCACTGGCGCATCAGTTCGGCGGTGGACAGCTTGGTGATCGGTGCTGGCAGCAACTGCACCAGGTCACGCGGCGCGCCGATACGATCAAATTGCGCATGGATGTAGCCGATCAACCGCTCGGCCGTGCTCCAGCCCTTGGGCGACGGCGCGACGATCACCGCATTGCGCCCCTTCAGCGCATTGATGATCTTGTTGGCCGGCGTCGCGGCCGGATTGGTCGACGGCGTGACGGCACACACCACACCGACCGGACGTGCGATCTCGGTCAGGCCTCGCTCCTGATCTTGCATGATGACGCCTACCGAACGGGCGCCTTGCAGATCGCGCAGCAGTCCCAGCGTCTTGCGGTGGTTCTTGCGTACCTTGTCCTCCACGCTGCCAATGCCGGTGTCGGCCACCGCCAGCTCGGCCAGCACGCGATTGCGGCCCGGCTCCATGATGGCCCAGCCTGCGGCGACCACCAGTTCGTCGATCCGCTGCTGGTCGTAGGCGTCGGCAACACGTTGCGCGACGCGGGCCCGTGCCACCAGTTCGCCAACCGGGGCCTGTTCGGCCCCACCCTTGGCATGGGTGTCTGCTTGCATCTCAATCCGCCTTGATGTTGGCCTCTTTGGCCAGTTTCGCCCACTTGGGCAATTCCGCTGCAACGGTCTTGCCCAATGCCTCCGGTGTTCCGCCCACACCTTCACTGCCCTGCGCCAGCAACTTCTCGCGGATCGCCGGCTCGGCGATGACGGTGTTGAGCGCGCGATTGAGCTTGTCGATCACGGCCTTGGGTGTCTTGCTGGGCACAAACATCGCGTACCACGAGTCGACCTCGAAGTCGGCCACGCCCGCTTCCACCATCGTCGGCACATCGGGGAAGGCGGCGCTGCGCTTGAGCGTGGAGACAGCCAGCGCCTTGAGCTTGCCGGTCTTGACGAACTGCGCGGCAGCCGGGATGGACACCCATAACAACGGCACCTGCCCACCCATCACATCGGTCACGGCCGGTCCGCCGCCACGATAAGGAATGTGGGTCATCTGGATACCGGTACGAATCTTCATCAGCTCACCCGCCAGGTGACCCGGTGAACCATTGCCGACCGACGCAAACGATAGGCTGTCGGGCTTGGCCTTGGCCAGCGCGACCAGTTCCGCCACACTTTTGACCGGAAACTGCGGATTGGCGACCAGGATCTGCGGCAGCGACGCGACGGTGCCGATCGGCTCGAAGTCCTTCACCGTATCGAACGACAGTTTGGGAAAGATTGCCGGGTTGATGGTGTGCGAACTGAGCGTGAACAGCACCGTGTACCCATCCGGTGCGGCATGGGCCACCACCTCGGTGCCGACAGAACCACCGGCGCCACCCTTGTTCTCGATCAGCACCTGCTGTCCGAGCGCGGCGCCCAGGCGCTCCTGTACGATTCGCGCGATCACGTCGGTGCCGCCGCCAGGCGGATACGGCACGATGAACTTGATCGGCTTGTCGGGATAGGTCTGTGCGACGGCGGGCGAGCTCAGGATCAGAGCGGCACTTGCCACGGTCAGCGCGATGGCCCACAGACGGGCTGATACCAATGTCATGGTTGTCTCCGATGGTTGGATGTCGTGGTTGGGGAAGCGGGAACGGAAGCAGAAGCGGTGTGGTAACCCAGCGTCGCGCTGGCGTCCCGCGCACAGCGCGCGACCATGTCGGCCAGCGTACGGGCACGGGAACGCGCAAAACGAATGGACGGCACACTCATGCCGACGGCGGCCACCGGTTCGCCGCGGGCATTGAACACCGGCGCACCGAGTCCGCAGACGCCGATGCGCCATTCCTCGCGGTTCTCGGCCCAGCCGCGCGAGCGGGTGCGCGCCAGTTCGTGGTCAAGCTCGTGCGGATCGACGATCGAGTTCGGCGTATGGGGCCGCAGCGTGCCCAGACGCGCCTGCAACGGACCCGCCTCGAGACCCAGTGCCGCCAGCAGCGCCTTGCCTGACGCCACGCAATGGGCTGGCGCGCGGCCACCGATCTGCGAATACGCCGCCACCGGCAACGGGCTGTCGAATTTGTCGAGGTAGACGATGTCCGCCCCGTCGAGCACGGTCAGATGGATCGTCTCGCCGCTGGCGCGCGCGAGCACGTCCAGGTGCGGACGCACCAGGGACTTGAGATCGACGGCGGCATCCACCATCGCGCCCAATTCGAAAATGCGCAGGCTGGCCCGATAAGCGCTCGTGGCCTCGTTCTGCACCACCCAGCCACATTCCACCAGCGTCTGCAAGGTTCGGTGCGCGTTGCTGCGCGCAAGCCCCAAGGCGTCGGCAACATCCACCACGCGGCATTCGCGTTGCTGGCGCACCATCCACTCGAGCACTGCCAGGCCTTTGGCCAGGGTTGAATCCATTCGATACCAGATATTCCAATATTTGGAACATGATTCGTTTATATGGAATTATTCTGGCATCCACGATGCGCCCTGTCAACGGGGAAGCCCCGTGCCTGCACAATGCCAACGCGCATGAAAACGGGCGCACCGCAGCCGCCGTTGCGGCAAGCCAAGGCGTCCCCGCCAACCGATCAGGCCCCCGCGATCTTCGGCAGAAGACTCAAAGAGAACCAGGGCACGAACGCGGTCAGGAACCACGCAATCAGCAAGCCGCCCAGGTACAACATCGCATGCGGCACCAGTTTGGAATACGGAATGCCGGTCACGCCGCTGGCGACGAACAGGTTCAACCCGAACGGCGGCGTGATGAAACCGATGGCGGCGCCAACCAGGAAGATCACGCTGAAGTGGATCGGGTCCACGCCGTGTGCCACCGCGATCGGCGCCAAGATCGGCGCGAAGATGACCGTCACCGGCAAGCTTTCCAGGATGCAGCCGGCTGCCATCACGATGGCCATGCACACCAGCAGTACGACGGTCTGGCTGTCGCCGAACCAGCGCACGAAAGCGGCCACTGCGTCGGCTGCGCCCAGCAAGCCGAACACCTGCTGCATGACGATGGAGATCGCAACCATCGGCGCCAGCATGCCGGTGAGCTGACCCGAACGCAGCAGGATGTCGGGCAGTTCGCGCCATTTGATCTCGCGCGTCACCAGCAAACCGGCCAGCAGACAGAAACCCACGGTGATGGCTGCCGCCTCGGTTGGCGAGAACACGCCCGAGTAGATGCCGTAGATGACGACAAAGATCGCGAAGAAACCCAGATAGGCACGCCGCGCGGTGCGCAGCACCCGCGACATGTCCAGCGGCTCGATCGAGCCCCACCCGCTACGCCGTGCCATGAACCAGCACACAACCATCATCGAGACCACCATCAGCAGGCCAGGCAGGATGCCGGCCACAAACAGGTCCGAGATCGACAGGTTCATCATGAAGCCGTAGACGATGAAAATGATCGACGGCGGAATGATGATGCCCACCGTGCCGCCCGCAGCCGCGGTCGCCGCGGCGAACCTGGTGTCGTATCCATCCTTCACCAGCAGCGGGTGCATGATGCCGCCAATGGTGGCGGTAGTGGCGGAGTTGGAGCCGGAAATCGCCGCGAACAGCCCGCAGGATGAGATCGTGGCCAGCCCCAGTCCACCGCGCATCCAGCTGACGCAGGAGTGGGCGAAGTCGGCCAGCCTTCGGGCGATGCCTGCTGCCGCGATCAGGTCACCGGTCAATATGAAGAGCGGCAGCGACAGCAGTCCGAAAAAATTGAGCCCCTCGAACAGCGTCACGCCGACGTTGGCCAGCGTGAAGTCGATCACCAGCGAGGCACCGACCACCCAGTAGCCGATCACCAGGAAGATCGGCACACCGATCAGGAACAGAACCACTACGCCGGCCGAAAGCAGACCGAGCAAAACACCTTGGTCCATGATGGTTCCTCACGCCTTCCCGATGGCCTGGATATCGACCAGAAACGCCTCGCGCCGCCGATAGCGGCCAATGTCGTCGGCCACGTTCTGCAATACCCGGATGATCAACAGCGTCCACGCCAGCGGGGTCGCCATGTAGAACCACCACTGCATCACGTTGTCAGTGCCTTGCACGATCGCAAAATTCATCTCGACCAGCCTGACCTGCTCGATCGTATAAACCAGCACGATGGCGGCAAACACCAGCCAAAGCAATGCGTCCAACCACAGGCAGGCGAATTGCCAGCCATACGACAAGCGCAACCGGATGTCGTTGAACACCAGGTGGGTGCGCTGGCGCACATTGTGCGAGCAGCCGATCCAGGTCACCCACAGGAACAGGTAGATCGGAATCGATGTGCTCCAGGGCACCATTGACTTGAGAATGAAGCGCTCGAACACCGCGTACACGATGATCGTTGCCATCGCCGAGTAGGCGAACAGGATCAGCGTTCGTTCGGCATGTTTGTCAAGCCAGCGTATGGGGGCCAGTACCAGGTTCACGACGGGAACTCCTTGTTGAAAGTCCGGATGTGCAACGGGCGGTTCCGACGTAGCGGCACCGCCCGCGCTGTATCAGCAGTGCATCAAAGCTGCATCAGCTCTGCCACCACTTGACCGGCTTGACGTCCACTGCCGCCAAGGTGGCGGGAATCTCGCGCGCGATGCCGTAGATTTCCTTGTAGACGTCGTGGCCACCCGACATCTTGTTCAGACGCTCGCGCCACTCTTCCCACGGCTTGGGCTGGAACTCCGGCGAACACATTTTCTCGGCCTTCTTCAGCTCGGCATCCGACAACGTGGCCACTTTGACGCCGGCCTTGCCGAACACGGTGTTGGGGCCGGGGTTTGGCACCGCACCGACGATCTCGACCAGCGCGCGCTCCTGGTTTTTCTGCGTGTATTGCTGCGCGTCGTAGGATGTCTCAAGCACGATGTCCTGGATCTTGGCCGGCAGCTTCTTGAACGTGGCGTAGTTCATCGCCGTGTGTTCGGTGCCGCAGAAGAATCGCAGGTCGACCGCTTGCGACAATACCGGCGACATATTGGCATAGGCGGCAGCGCCCATCCAGGTCTCGGCACCGTCGATCAGGCCCTGCTTGAGGCCGTCCAGGGTTTCTTCCCAGGCGATCGGCGTTGGGTTCAGGTTCATCAGCGTCATCGCGATGCGTCCCAACTGCGTACCGGTGACCCGGTTCTTGGTGCCGGCCAGTTGCTCGACGCTGGTGATCAACGGCTTGCCCTCGAACTTCTTGCCCATCATCAGACCGCGCAGCTCGCAGTGGCTGTAAAGGAACTGGATGTTGTGCAGCCGACGCATCGGCTCGCGCAGCAGCTTCTCGCTTTTCTTGCTGTACAGGAAATGGTGCTGCGCCGCTCGGGTCGGAAACATGTAGGCGAAGTCGAGCACGTTGTAATACGGCGCCGATCCGGCGGAATTCTGCGTGCTGGCGGTGAACAGGTCCACGATGCCCTGCTGGGTCTTCTTGACGCAGTCTCCCTGGTTGCAGATCGCGTTGTTGCCGATGAATTCAATCTTGAGCGCGCCTTCGGTGCGTTTCTCTAGCTGCTGGGCGAACCACAACTGGCCCGACTCCTGGATTTTCAGGTTGTCCTCGTTGAATCCGGCGGCGCCGAACTTCAAGGTCATCAGTGGCGTACCGCTGCGCGACGCCGCCGTCTGCGCGGCGGCCTTGCCGACGCCTTCAAGTGTCAGCGGGCCGAGATAACCGGCAACCGCGAATGCAGTCGAACTCAGGCCATAGGTACTCGCGATACGCATGAAGCCTCGGCGGTCCAAGGGGGTAGTCTTTGCCATGAAATGTCTCCTGAAAAATTGCCGAAGTGGAAAACGACGACGGGTTGCCTGAGGTCGGAGGAAATGCACACAGTGCGCCAGGCCGACTTCATCCCTGACGCGGCACGAAAACAATTCAACGCTGTCGAGCGTCCTCCCGGATCATGTCGACGGCCTTCTCAGCCATCATCACCGCCGGTGCATGGGTATTGCCGGACACCAGGGTTGGCATGACCGAACAATCGATCACGCGCAGGCCCTGGACGCCGTGCACACGCAGTCGCGCGTCCACTACGGCGCCCTTGGCCGGATCCGGTCCCATGGCGCAGGTGCCGCTGGGATGAAAGATGGTGGCGCCGTTGTTGCGGCAGAACTCAAGCAATGCAGCATCGTCGGCCGCGTCGGGACCGGGCTTGACCTCGCGCTTGACCAGCGCTCGCATCGCCTCGGACGCCGCGATCGCACGCGCCGCCTTGACGCCGGCAACTGCCGTGCGCCGGTCCAGATCGGTGGACAGGTAATTGGGCTGCATCTCCGGCGGCTCGAACGGATCGCTTGAGCGGATGCGGATATGGCCACGCGACTGCGGCCGCAGCTGGCAGATCGACATGGTGAAGCCGGAATATGGATGTACCTTGCCACCGGCCATGTCGGCTGACAGCGTGGCGAAATGGAACTGGATGTCCGGGCGTGTCGTCTCGTGCGGCAATGCCCGCATAAAACAGCCACCTTGGTTGATACCCACGGCCAGCGGGCCCGAACGGTGCAGCAGCCACTGCAAGCCGAGTTTGGCCTGGCCGAACAGCGAGTTCAGCTGGTCATTGGTAGTCGGAATGTTGGCCTCGAACGTCAGCCGAATTTGCAGGTGGTCCTGCAGGTTCTCGCCCACACCTGGCAGTTCATGCGCCAGGGAAATGCCGCGTTTCTTCAGCAGTTCGGCCGGGCCGATGCCCGACAACTGCAACAACTGCGGCGACTGGATCGCGCCGGCGGACAACAGCACCTCGCCCCTGCAGGCCGCCGTCTTGTCGATGCCGCCTTGTCGATACCGGACCCCGACCGCGCGTTTGCCCTGCATCACGATGCCGGCAGCCTGCGCGCCGGTCTCGACCTGCAGGTTGGGCCGGCCACGGGCCGGTCGCAAATAACCCTTGGCCGTGCTCCAGCGCCAGCCCTTCCTGGTCGTGAGCTGGTAATAACCGGCACCTTCCTGGGCCGCACCGTTGAAATCCGCGGTGCGTGGCACACCCAGCTGGCCTGCACCACCGATGAAGGCCTCGACTAGCTGGTCGAGGGCCCCGATATCGGACACCCACAGCGGTCCGGCGTCGCCGTGATACGCGCTCTTGCCGCGCTGGTTACGCTCGGACCGGATGAAATACGGCAGCACGTCCTTGGCGCCCCAGCCCGGGTTGCCCTGGCGGACCCAGTCATCGTAGTCCTCATGCTGACCGCGGATATAGATCAGCCCATTGATCGAACTCGATCCACCGAGGGTCTTGCCGCGCGGCCAGTAGATCCTGCGCCCGTTCATGTTCGGATCCGGGTCGGTGTGGTAGCACCAGTTGTAGGTCTGGCTCCACATCGTCTTGCCGTAGCCGATGGGCAGGTGGATCCAGAAGGAGTTGTCGGGCGGACCAGCCTCGAGCAACAACACACGGGTTGCAGGGTCCTCGCTCAATCGGCTCGCCAGTACGGCTCCAGCTGAACCGGCACCCACGACGATGTAGTCAAACTCCTGCACGCTCACAATAACGGTCCCTCAATCTGGAGATTTGTCCAGCGTCATAACAAACGGCTCAAAACGTTCCGTTAATATTTAGGATGACCTATTATTTACGGAACGAATCGTTCCAGTATTGGAGTTTTCCCTGATGTCAGTCCCTTTATTGCCAAAACCAGAGTCGACTACCGGTTCGTCAGCGGAACGCAGCCTGCGCCTGCTGTCGGTGCTGGCCGACCATGGCGAACCGATGACCCTGGCGGAACTGGTGCATACGCTGGACCTGCCCAAGGCCACCGTGCACCGCATCTGCACCCAGTTGCAGGAATGCGGTTTCGTGGCCCGCGACGTGAGCGAGAACGCATTTGTCGTCGGCCCGGCTTTGCGCAAGCTGGCGCTAGACACGCTGAACCACGGCACCGTGCGTGGCCTGCGCCACCAGGTGCTGGAAGCGCTGGTGGCCGAGGTCGGCGAAACCTGCAACTTCACGACGCTGGACGGCGCCAATGTGCTGTATCTGGACCGCGTCGAAGCGCCCTGGCCGTGGCGGCTGACGCTCGATGTCGGCGTGCATGTGCCAATCCACTGCACCGCCAGCGGCAAACTGTTTCTTTCGACGATGGACAACAAATCCCGCGACTTGCTGCTGCGCACGGTCACGTTCGAACGCATGACCGACCACACGCTGGTGGCGGCCGAGGCGCTGCGGATCGAATGCGAGACGATCGTCCAGCGTGGTTATTCATTCGACCGCGAGGAGTTCGTCACCGGGCTGATTGCAATGGCCGTGCCGGTGCATGACGCCAAGGGCACGGTCCGCGCAGCGGTCGCCATACACGCGCCGACGACGCGGGTTACGCTCGATGACCTGGTGGCGCGCCTGCCAGCGATGCGTGCGGCGGCGCAGCGGATGGCGGCGTTGCTGTAGGCCCGGTCCGAGCGATGTGCGCAGCCCCTCAGCGCTGCGCCCTGCTCCCGATCAGCATCGCGATCTCGCGCAATATCTGATTGACGCTGGCCAACTCCAGGTCCAGCACATGGCTGCGGCTGTAATAGGGGCTCAGGTCGAGACCGACGCCCAGACCATAGATGCCAATGCGGCCGGCGGTCTCGATTGCTTGCACCACGTCGCGCAAGTGGTGGTCGAGATAGTGTGCGTCGTTGGCCAGATTGGTCGCGCTGTCCATCGGCGATCCATCGGAGACGACAACCAGCAGCTTGCGCTGCTCGGTCCTTGCATATAGCCGGCTTGAGGCCCACAACACCGCCTCGCCGTCGACCCCCTCGCGAAACAGGTCAGCCTTGAGAAGCGCGGCGATATCGGGCCGGGCTCGGCGCCAGGCGGTGTCGGCGTCCTTGAACACCATGTGGCAGACCTCGTTCAGACGACCCGGATGTTCGGGCCGCCCGCGTGCCAGCCAGTCTTTCTGCGACCGTCCGCCGTTCCAGGCCCCGGTGGTGAAGCCCAGGATCTCGCTGGAGACACCGGCCAGTTCGAGCGCCCGCACGAACACGTCGAGCAACACGGCGAGTGTCTCGATGTGCTGCTTCATCGAGCCGGAGCAGTCGATCAGGAAACTCACGACGCAATCGGCCCGGGGTTCGACGCGCTGCTGGCGGAACAGGCGCCTCTCGGTCGGTGACACCACCAGCTGCGCCAGCGCGCGGCCATCGATCTGGCCCTCTTCCTGGCCGCCATCCCAACCCTCGATCACCGGCAGGGCCAGCAAGGCACGCAGTTCCCGCGACAGCCGCATCAGGTTGATACCCTGTTCGCGGATGCGTTGGTCCAGCCGTTCCCGGTATTCAAGGCGCAAGTCCTTGCGCACCAGCGATGCGGCGCTACGCTGCCGGTCGTAGGCGGTGGTGAATACCTGGTAGCCGCCGCCAACGGCCTCCAGCACGCGGGAGCGACCGGACACCGCAGTGGCGTACCGATCGGTCAGTTCGCCCTGGATGTCCATCAGCAGCGCAAACGCAGACACGGCGTCGTTCTCGCCGCCCGCGCGGGACTGGCCGGCCAGTGCGGCCAGATCCTGCAGGCGGCCAGCCACTGCCGCAGCAATCGCCAGCGCGTGCACCGCGTACTGCGCCTGGTCATGGCGCGCCCGCCGCAACGCGGCCAGTTGCGTGCCGATCAAGCTGCTCAGTTCGCCGCGCGCAGACTCCAGCATGTCCTCGTATCGCTCGTGGATCGGCTCATTGGTGACGCGTGCGCGGCAGACCTGCGCAACGGAGAACATCAACATGCCGCTGACACTGCCGGTCAAGCCGCCATCGTGAAACGCCCGCGCCCAGGTATCGAAACAATGGCGCAGGTTGCGCCGCACGCCGGGCAAAGTATCGGGCACCAGCGCCTCGGTGCGGAACTGCTCGAGCAGTTCGAACACCAGGCGTGCCACCGGGTCCGACGGGCACAGACTCAGGTGAAGCGCGCTGTCACTCAGGCGCAAGCGCAGTGCCAGCCCATCGGCGGCGCCGCGGAACGACGCGAAATCGGCCGACTCCAGGGCAGGATGCAGGTGCGGCGCAAACAGCGGCAACACCTGCTTGCCGCGGTGCAGACGCCGGCCACGGAAATGCAGATCCGCCTGCGCACTGAGCGCGCGGATCGACGCCGCACACAACTCTTCAACGCGTTGCTGGTGCCGTGCGAGCGCCTGGGCCTGCCTCATCGGTGTTCCTCCGCCGAAAAGCTGCGGTATGCGCACCCTGAGTCAACACTGTTCACATCAGACCGTTCGCCCTGAGCTTGTCGAAGGGTGTCGCACGGCTTCGACAAGCTCAGCCCGAACGGAAAATGGATTATGTGAACAGCATTGCACCCTGCGTGCGGCCAGTCGGCGCTCACGCTAGCTGACCACCCAAGGCATACGACTCACCCAGTTCCAGATCGAAGCAGCGCTGAAAATACTCGGCCACGATCGGGCGCTCGGCCTCGTCGCACTTGTTGACGAAGGACAAGCGGAACGCGCGTGCCGTGTCCTGGAAGATCTCGACGTTCTCGGCCCAGGTGATGACGGTGCGCGGCGACATCAGCGTGGACATGTCGCCGGCGGCGAAACCCTTGCGGGTGAGATCGGCCACGGCGACCATGGAGCGCACCAGCGCCCGGCCCTTGTCGTTGTCCATCGACGGCACGCGGGCCAGCACGATGGCGGCCTCTTCTTCAGCCGCCAGGTAATTCAGCGAAGCGACGATGTTCCAGCGATCGATCTGCGCATGGTTGAGTTTCTGCGCGCCGTGGTACAGGCCGTTCAAATTGCCCAGTCCGACCGTGTTGGCGGTGGCGAACAGTCGGAAATACGGATGCGGTGTCAGCACCCGGTTCTGGTCCATCAGCGTGAACTTGCCATCGCGCTCCAACACGCGCTGGATCACGAACATCACATCGGGGCGTCCCGCATCGTATTCGTCAAACACCAGCGCCACTGGCCGCTGCAAGGCCCAAGGCACGATGCCGGGCTGGAACTCGGTCACCTGCTGGCCGTCCCTGAGCACCACCGCGTCCTTGCCCACCAGGTCGAGGCGGCTGATGTGGCCGTCCAGGTTGACACGTACACACGGCCAGTTCAGGCGCGCCGCGACCTGCTCGATATGGGTCGACTTGCCGGTGCCGTGCAGGCCCTGCACCATCACGCGCCGGTCGCGCGCGAAGCCGGCCAGTATGGCCAGTGTCACATCCGGATTGAAGCGGTAGACCGGGTCGACCTCGGGCACATGTTCGTCGCGTTCCTTGAAGGCCGGAACCATCAGGTCGGTGTCGATGCCGAACACATCGCGTACCGCAAGTTCACGCTCAGGTTGCAGGTCGAGGGTGTCGGTCATGATGGATTCTCACAGGCGGGACGTCGGGCTTGCGCGTTGAATCAATCTGGCAGCGCGGCGCCGCTGTCGATATGGCTCAGCGCGCTGGCGGCGCGCTGCAATGCGGGCAACCACTGGCGCGCCTTGTCGGCGGACAGGCGCACGATTGGCGCCTGGATCGCGATACACAGGTTGGACGCGCCGTCCGCGCGTGGCACCCGCACCGCGATACACAACAAGCCGGGCAGGAACTCCTCGTCGTCAAGCGCGTAGCCGTCCTTGCGCACCTGCTGGAATTCGGCGTCCAGCACGTCGAGGTCGGTTCTGGTGTTGGCCGTGTAGCGCTCCAGCGGCGCATGCGCGAGCAGCCGTCGGCGCTGGGCCGGCGACATCTGTGCCAGCAGCACCTTGCCGCTGGCCGAACAGTGCGCCGGCACACGCGAGCCGGCGTGCAGGTAAAAACGCAGCGGCGCGGCGGTCTCGACCCGGTCCAGGTAGACCACCTCGCTGCCAGACAACGCGGTGATATTGCAACTCTCCCCGACCTCCTCCACCAACTGGCGCAACACCGCATGGCGTGCGCCATGGTGGGTGTCGTGCAGCAGCAAGTTTTCGGCCAGGCGGCGCAGACGCGGGCCGGTGCCGTAATGGCGGCCATCGCTGTCGCGCAGCAACATGCCGGCCGACTCCAGTTGCTGCAGCATGCGGTGCAGCGTCGGTTTGGGCAGGCCGGTTTCTTCGCCCAGGCTTTGCAGGGACTGGCGACGGTGGCTGCTGGCCAGCACTTCGAGCAAGGCGAATAGGCGCAGCGCCGGTGTATCGCCGGCGGGTTCCTGCGTGGGGGTTGGAGCGGCTGGTGCCTGCTTCATGGTGTCTCGAATATAGCAATATTCCGAAATTTAGTACATAACGTACCGATTTTTGGAATTGAGTTGATTTTTCAGGAACCGACTGCTACATTTCCCAACTATCCGGGGCCACCGCCATGTGTTCCGGCAGATTGCAGCGTTCCCCCCAATCGATCGACCGCCAGGAGAAACCATGAGCAAGAATGCAGCCGCACCCAAGAAGACCGCCGATCCAAAAAAATCGGCCGCGCCCAAAAGCCGCAGCGCCGTCACAGGCGTGCAGAAGATGACCCCCTCCGAGGCCTTTGTCGAAACCTTGGTCGCCAATAACGTGACCGACATGTTCGGCATCATGGGTTCGGCCTTCATGGACGCGATGGACATCTTCGCGCCGGCCGGCATCCGGCTGGTTCCGGTCGTGCATGAGCAAGGCGCTGGCCACATGGCCGACGGTTATGCGCGGGTCAGCGGCCGCCACGGCGTCGTGATCGGGCAAAACGGCCCGGGTATCAGCAATTGCGTGACCGCCATCGCTGCGGCCTACTGGGCGCACAGCCCGGTCGTGATGATCACACCCGAGACCGGCACCATGGGTATCGGCCTGGGTGGTTTCCAGGAAGCCAACCAGTTGCCGATGTTCCAGGAGTTCACCAAGTACCAGGGCCATGTGGTCAACCCGAAACGTATGGCCGAATTCACCGGCCGCTGTTTTGATCGCGCGATCTCCGAGATGGGTCCGACCCAGCTCAACATCCCGCGTGACTATTTCTATGGCGAGATCACTTGCGAGATTCCGACGCCGATGCGCGTCGAGCGCGGCGCAGGCGGTGAAAACAGCCTGAACGCGGCTGCCGACCTGCTGGCCAAGGCCAGGTTCCCGGTCATCCTGGCCGGCGGTGGCGTGGTCATGGGTGATGCAGTGGAGGAATGCAAGGCCCTGGCCGAGCGCCTGGGCGCACCCGTCGTGACCGGTTACCTGCGCAACGACGCCTTCCCGGCCAGCCATCCACTGTGGGCCGGCCCGCTCGGTTACCAGGGCTCCAAGGCGGCCATGAAACTGATCGCCCAGGCCGACGTGGTGATCGCCGTGGGTTCGCGCATGGGGCCGTTCGGCACCCTGCCCCAGCACGGCCTGGACTACTGGCCGAAAGACGCCAAGATCATCCAGATCGAGGCCGACCACACCAACCTGGGCCTGGTCAAGAAGATCAACGTCGGCATCCATGGCGACGCCAAGGCCGCGACCATGGCCATCACGCAGCGCTTGCAGGGCCGCAAACTGGCCTGCGACGCGAGCCTGAAGGCGCGTGCCAAGACCATCAAGGCGGAGAAAGCTGCGTGGGAAAAAGAACTCGACGATTGGACCCACGAGCGCGACGCGTTCAGCCTGGACATGATCGAAGAGCAGAAGAGCGAAGAGGGCAACTGGCTGCACCCGCGCCAGGTGCTGCGCGAACTGGAAAAAGCCATGCCGGCGCGCGCCATGGTGTCCACCGACATCGGCAACATCAACTCGGTGGCCAACAGCTACCTGCGTTTCGAGGAACCACGCAGCTTCTTCGCGCCGATGAGTTTCGGCAACTGCGGCTACGCCTTGCCCACCATCATCGGTGCCAAATGCGCCGCGATGGACCGCCCGGCCATCTCTTACGCCGGTGATGGCGCCTGGGGCATGAGCATGTCGGAGCTGATGACCTGCGTGCGACACGACATTCCGGTCACCGCCGTGGTGTTCCACAACCGCCAGTGGGGCGCCGAGAAAAAGAACCAGGTCGACTTCTACAACCGCCGTTTCGTCGCCGGTGAACTCGACAACACCAGCTTCGCTGAAATCGCCAGGGCGATGGGCGCCGAAGGCGTGGTGGTCGACAAGCTTGAGGACGTTGGCCCAGCCCTGAAGAAGGCCGTCCAGGCCCAGATGAAACACGGCAAGACCACCGTGATCGAGATCATGTGTACCCGTGAACTCGGCGACCCGTTCCGCCGCGACGCCTTGTCCAAGCCGGTGCGCTTCCTGGACAAGTACAAGGACTACGTCTGACACGCCGATGGCCGAGCACCTGCTCACGCTGAACGCCGGCTCGTCGTCGGTCAAGTTCGCCCTGTTCGACCGCACGGCGCTGGATGCGGCGCCGGTGTTCGACGGTCAGCTCGAGGGTATCGGCCCGGGCGGCGGCGCCGCGACACACGACGCAGCGCTGGCCGACGTGCTGGCGCAGCTCCAACAGCGCAATCTGCGTATCGATGCGGTCGGCCATCGCATCGTGCACGGCGGTGCCGATTTCAATACGCCGGTGCTTATCGACGACGACACGGTGGCGCGTATGGCCGCGCTGGAGCCGCTTGCACCGCTGCACCAGCCGCACAACGTAGCCGGCGTGCGGGCGGCGCGAGCGGCATTCGCCGGCGTGCCGCAGGTGGCGTGCTTCGATACCGCGTTCCACGCGCAGCAACCCGAGCTCAACCGCCGCTTTGCCTTGCCACAGCATCTGTTCGATGCCGGCGTGCGGCGCTATGGCTTTCACGGCCTGTCGTACGAGTCGATCCTGTCGCAGCTGCTGGCCGACGAACCCGCGCGGGCCCAGGCCCGTGTCGTGATCGCGCACCTGGGCAACGGTGCCTCGATGTGCGCCATGTTTGAGGGGCGATCGGTCGCGACGACGATGAGTTTTTCTCCGCTGGACGGCCTGCCGATGGGTACCCGTTGCGGCCGACTCGACGCCGCCGTGGTGCTGCACCTGATCCAGCAGCACGGCCAAAGCCCCGAGCAGGTGGCACAACTGCTGTTTCGCGGCTCCGGCCTGCTCGGCCTGTCCGGCGTGTCGAGCGACATGCGTGCGTTGGAGGCGTCCAAGGAAAAAAGCGCGGCGATGGCGATCGACTATTTTGTCGAATACACGCTGCGCGAACTCGCCGGTATGGCCGCCGCGCTGCGCGGCATCGACCTGCTGGTGTTCACCGGCGGCATCGGCGAAAACGCCACCGCGCTGCGCCAGCGCATCGTCGACGGTGCGGCCTGGCTCGGCGCGTTCGAGGTGCGCGTCATGCGCACCAACGAAGAAGCGGTGATCGCGCGCCACACGGCAGCGCTGGCCTGAAGTGCCGCCGTCGCT
>ENA-ORBV01002976-ORBV01002976.1-microbial-mat-metagenome-genome-assembly--contig:-NODE-2976-length-34709-cov-12.883980_pt1 | contig 34709 bp, 18 predicted proteins | sample MGYA00237777_ERZ505514 | MGnify/ENA primary metagenome ERZ505514 (study PRJEB26160, sample SAMN06269048) | microbial mat metagenome | isolation source: Oligotrophic lake microbial mat | place... | reverse complement strand
CCGCAAAGGGCGCGAAGGTTACGCCAAGTCCGCAAAGCGGGACGCCCTCCTTAGCGAAAATTTCCCGCAAAGGGCGCGAAGGTTACGCCAAGTCCGCAAAGCGGGACGCCCTCCTTAGCGAAAATTTCCCGCAAAGGGCGCCAAGGTCTCGCCAAGTCCGCAAAGCGGGACGCCCTCCTTAGCGTCCTTTGCGAGACCTTTGCGCCCTTTGCGGGAAAACCTTTGCGGGAAAAAAACCTTTGCGGGAAAACCCTCGCGGGAAAACCCCTTTGCGGGAAAACCCCTACCTTGTTAATCCGTTGAGACAACGACAATAAAAGCATCCACTAATTACGGTTACATAAAACATACAATACATGGAAAAAACATCAAATGAGCTGAACCTCATTTCTAAACGTGTGCTCGATATTTGTTTTAAAATACATAGTCTTTATGGGCCGGGCATGCTTGAAAGCTTCTACGAAAGTGTTCTTTGTTATGAATTAACCAAGGCGGGCATTCCGCATGAGTACCAATATGGGATTTATCCAATACACGATGGCATACGCATGGGTGTTGGATATCGCATAGATGTGTTGGTCGAAGATGAAATTGTCCTTGAGATTAAATCAGTGGAAGCTTTGTCAGAAGTACATCATAAGCAGTTGATTACCTATCTTAAAGTAGCAGGCAAAAGGCTTGGTTTTTTGATTAATTTTGGAAGTGTGCATTTAAAAGATGGAATTCACAGGAAAGTGAATGGGTTCTGAAAATAATCCCATTTTGGAAAAAATTTCCCGCAAAGGTTACGCCAAGTCCGCAAAGCGGGACGCCATACTTAGCGAAAATTTCCCGCAAAGGGCGCAAAGGTCTCGCCAAGTCCGCAAAGCGGGACGCCATACTTAGCGGAAATTTCCCGCAAAGGGCGCGAAGGTTACGCCAAGTCCGCAAAGCGGGATGCCCTCCTTAGCGCCCTTAGCGAAACCTTAGCGCCCTTTGCGGGAAATTTTAGACGCCCCAAGTCCGCAAAGCTGAATGCCATCCTTAGCGCCCTTTGCGGGAAATTTTAGACGCAAGGGGGATGCCGGGTAGTCGAGTCACTATTTCACAATCACCGCCGGAATATTCTGCTCCCGGAACAAACGATTGTAGGCCACCACGTCCTTATTGATCAAATCGCGCATCGCGGCCTGGTGGTTATTCCACTGCGCTTCCAAATCGCGGAGGCGATCGCGAACGCCCTGCGTGATGCGTGGGTCGTGTACGTCCACTTTGCTGCGCAGGTCGAAAAACTCGGCGTTGAGCTTACTCGGCCAGTTGATCACATCCTGAAAATTGGTCTGGCGGCTTTCCACGATATTTGCTTCCCAGGCGTCAATTTTTTTGATCAGGTCTTCGCCTTGTTTGAGCATGGCCGCGCTTTTATCCATGCCTTTCAACGCTTCATTGATCCCTTCCAACTGCTTTTTGACTTTGCGCAGGTTGGTCACCGCTCCATGCATGTTGCGCAGGTCGTTGGTTAACCGTTCGAGCAATTGCTGCTGGGCAGTCCAATCGGCAGGGTTTACTGAAATACGCGGGTCAGCGACAACTTCAATTGGAGCCTCAGATGCGCTGCCTTTGTGCGTCAACCTGACCCGGTATTGCCCCGGCACCACGCGGTAACCGCGGTAATCGCCGTACACAAAAGCGCCCTGCACGCCGCCAATGCCTTCGGTGCGAAAATCCCAGGCGTAGCGGTTTAGGCCGGCTTCAGTAGGAATGACCGGAGCAGGCGGCGGTCCGCCGGGGTAAGGTTTGAACGTTTCGTCTTTTTTGTTGGTATAGGTTCGGATCACGTTTCCACCCGCGTCTAAAATTTCTAAGGTGAGCAAATTGGTGTCCGCTTTTTCTTTCAAATAATAATCCAAAATGACGCCGTCCAAAGGGTTGCGGCCAATGCCGGGGATGTTTTCCGGCAGCCAGGGCGGAGAAAAGCTGCTGAAACGCACGGTGGTTTTCGGCGCGTAGATTTTTGCAACCGCATCGCCGAAGCTGCCTTTGTATTGCTGCAACGCGCTCACGTCGTCGAGGATCCAAAAGGAGCGCCCGGCCGTAGAAACAACCAGGTCGTTGTCGTGCTGGATGAGGTCGGTAATCGGCACGACCGGCAAATTCAGTTGCAATTGCTGCCAATTGGCGCCACTATTGAACGAAATATAAAAACCGCGTTCGGCGCCGGCGTAAAGCAATCCGGCCACTTTTTTATCCTCGCGGATGACTTTGATGAAATCGTCGGCATTGACGCCAGCGGCAATTTTGGTCCAGGTTTTGCCATAATCTACTGTTTTGTAAGTCAGCGAAGCGAAGTCGTTGAATTTGTAACGCGTCCCGCTGAGGTACGCCGTGCCTTTGCTGTGCGGCGAAACCTCGATGGATTGGATGAGACATTCCGACAGACCGGCGGGCGTGATGTTCTGCCAGGTTTTGCCGCCGTCGCGGGTGAGGTGTACGAGGCCGCAATCGCTGCCGGTGTAGATCAGGTCCTTTTCGAGCGGCGATTCGATGACGTAATTGATGGTGTTGTAGTTTTCGCCGCCTGCGCCTTCATTGGTGAGCGGGCCGCCGCCATCCCCCTGTTTTGTGGTATCGTTGCGGGTCAGGTCGGGGCTGATGACCTGCCAGTTCAGGCCGCCGTCGGTGGTTTTGAACAGGACATTCGCCGCGTGGTAAATCACCGAAGGATCGTGCGGGGAAGCCACGATGGGCGCATTCCAGTTGAAGCGGTACTTCATTTCTTTGGGCGGATTGGCAAGATTGAGCGAAGGGTACTGCATGATGTCTTTGCGCTCCATCGTGCGGGTGTCCAACGATTCGATCATGCCCTGGTAGCAGCCGCCGTACATGACTACGGGGTTCATCGGGTCAAAAGCAATAAAGGCGCATTCGCAACCCGGCCCTTCCATCCAGTCTTTGTCGGTAATGCCATAGCTGTTGTTGCGGCTGTTGATGACGACCGAGCTGTTGTCCTGCTGGCCGCCATAAACGCGGTAAGGAAAACGCTGGTCCACGTTCACGCGGTAGAATTGTGCAGTGGGCTGGTTGTTCAGGGTACTCCAACTTTGGCCGGCGTTGAAACTGATTTCGCCCCCGCCGTCGTCGCCGAGGATCATGTTTTGGTTGTTGTTGGGATTGATCCACAGGTCGTGGGTATCGCCATGCCCGACATTAATACTGCTGAAACTCTTGCCGCCATCAATCGAACGCATCATGGGCGCGTTGAGCACGTAAACGATGTTGGCGTCCGCGGGGTCTGCAAAAGCTTCCATATAGTACCACGAACGGGCGGTGAGGTTGTTGTCGTTGCTCATCATTGTCCAGCGTTTGCCGCCGTCGTCGGAGCGGTAAACGCCTGCTTTTGATTTTTCGGCTTCCACGATGGCGTATACCCGGTTGGAGTTGGCGCGGGATACCGAAATGCCGATTTTGCCCATTGCTGCGGGCAAACCTTCGCTGAGTTTGACCCAGGTTTCGCCGCCGTCCACTGATTTCCAGATGGAAGAACCCGGGCCGCCGCTTTCCACTTTCCACGGCAGGCGCCGGTATTGCCAGAAGGCCGCGTACAATACGCGTGGGTTGTTTGCATCCAAGCTCAGGCTGGAAGCGCCCGTATTTTCATCTAAATACAGCACTTTGCGCCAGGTGGTGCCGCCGTCGGTGCTTTTGTAAATGCCGCGCTCAGGGTTTGGACCATGCAGCGCGCCCTGGGCAGCCACGTAAATCACATCCGGATTTTGCGGATGGATGATCACGTCGGAAATGTGGCGCGTTTTTTCCAACCCTACATTTTTCCAGGTTGTGCCGCCGTCTTCGGATTTGTATACGCCGTCGCCATAGGAAGTCATCACCCCGCGCACGGCGTGTTCGCCCATGCCCACGAAAACAACGTTCGGGTCGGATTCCGCTACCGCAATATCGCCGACCGAGCCGGTTTTGAACGCGCCGTCGGAAATGTTGCGCCAGTTGAGGCCGGCATCGTCGGTGCGCCAAACGCCGCCGCCGGTGTAGCCGGTATAGTATGTATTTTCGTTGCCCACGACGCCGGATACAGCATTGGAGCGCCCGCCGCGGAAGGGGCCGATGTTGCGCCATTTCAGCGCTTTAAAAGCCGTTGCGTCAAAAGCGGGCGCGGGACTTGCTGTCTGCGCATCGGTTTTAGATTTACTTTTTTTCTGAGCAAAAACGGGCGCGCAAAGGAACAGCAGCGCCGGGAGGAGGAACAACAAGTGATGTCGCTTCATGGTGTAGGTTGTTTTTTCGTTTTTCAACCCGGCTAATTTATGATCTTTTTCCGGAACAACAACAATGAGCTTGGCGAGGAGTTCTGCATGGCTGTTCTCACATCAAGGAGTTTCACACTATGCTACTGAACATTTTCAAGAATTAGAGGGAAACGGAGCTACGTTTACTAAACTTTAAAAGTTTAGTAAACGTCATGTTGAGCCAGCTCCGCACGATGACCTGGTCATCCCGGGCATCCATGTGGCGAAGCGCCGTTTTCAGGCTTTGCTTTTTCTTGCGTCTAAAATTTCCCGTAAAGGACGCTGAGGTCTCGCAAAGGACGCTAAGGATGGCATCCAGCTTTGCGTCCTTGCGTATCCTTAGCGCCCTTTGCGGGAAACAGTCTCCCGCACAACTTGTCCCAAACAACGGGAGGCCGCTAAGGAAGCGTCGTATATCCTTTTTAAATCTGTATTCCCTTTCCAATTTCGTGTTAAGGTTATCAAGCAAAAAAACGGATCTGCCAGCTATTCCTTAACGGATTGCAAGATGCCAACTATTTTTCAAAATAATGGAAAAGCGCATACGAACCCCGGGTTTGATTGAGTAAAGGATATTTTAGAACTCCTTACCGCGTCACCTCAAACGCCCCCGAATTTTCAAAATGGCGAAAATCCACCGGACTGACGCCGGAAACGCCCTGCTCGGCCATGTACACGCCGTAGATGGTATCCACGGCCTCCATAGTGAGTTTGTTGTGCGTGACGATGACGAACTGCGAGTCCTTGGAAAACTTTTTGATGATCTTGTTGAATTTGGCGATGTTGCTGTCGTCTAAGGGCGCGTCTACCTCGTCGAAGATGCAGAACGGTGCCGGTTTGAGCAGGTAAAGTGCAAAAAGCAGGGCCGTGGCCGTGAGGGTTTTTTCGCCGCCGGAAAGCTGGTTGATGCTTTGCGGGCGTTTGCCTTTGGGCTTGGCGACGATCTCGATTTTCGACTCTAACGGCGTCTCCGGATTGAGCAGGATGAGGTCACAATTGTCGTCTTCCGTGAAGAGGCTGCGGAAAACGTCTATAAAATACAGGCGCGCCTGCCCAAAAGCTTCCAGAAACTGCGCCGTGGCGGTTTCTTCAATTTCTTTGATGGTTTCCATCAGCGAAGCTTTGGCCTGCACCACGTCGTCGCGTTGTTCGCGGATGGTTTCGTGGCGGATTTTCATCTCATCGTAAGCCTCCACGGCTAAGGGGTTGATTTCGCCATAGCTGTCAATGCGCTCTTTCAGGCGTTCCACCCGAGAGCCGAGGTCGGCTTCCGTGTGCTCCGGATTGGGCTGGCGGTTGATGATGTCGTTGATGGAAATACCGAATTCGATGTTGAGGCGCTGGCCTACCGAACTGATTTTGAACTTAACGTCGGTGAGCTTTTCCTTGAGCTGGTTCACCAACATTTGCGTGTCCTGGCTCATTTTGTTCGCTTTGCGCAAACCGTCGTCGATTTCATTGATGGTGCCGCGCGCTTTGAAATAGCTTTGTTCCGCTTCCGTGAGCAGGGTTTCGCGTTCTTTGCGCACTTCGTAATCGGCGAGCAACTCCTGTTCCACCTGTCCGATCAGGTCCGCCGCCTGGGTGATTTCTGCCTCGTTCTGTTCAATATTTTTGGCGTTGACGACCATGGCGGCGTTGGCTTCTTCCAATTGCTTTTCGCGGAAAGACAGTTCACGCTGCAAAGTGCCCACCTTGTTTTGTTGGCGGATGAAAGCGATATTCTGTTCGTTGTAGGCGGTGGAGGCCTGGCTCAGTTGCTCGGCAACCTGGCGGAACGAGCCATCGGTATTGGAAATCCGCTCTTTTACCTGGCGGGCGTTTTCGTGTTTTTCTAATAGCCGCACTTCAATGTCGGCAATGTCCTGTTCCAATTGTGCAATGGCCACCGTGGCGCGCTGCCGGGCTTCATTGCCTTCGCGCAAGTAGGTGTCGAAGCTCTCCATGCGGGTGAGCAGGGATACTTTTTCCTGCACGAGTTTGTTCATGGCCGCCCGCTCCTGCTGGATTTGCTGGGAAGTCTGCTGCGCTTTAAAACCTTCTATTTTTGCTTTGAGGGTATAAAATTCCGTGGACAGGCGGTCGGCTTCGCGCTCTGACTTTTTGATGGTCGCCTCCAACATTTCTAAGTTCTTTTTGCGACCAATCTTTTTGCCTTCAAACAAACCAATGGAGCCGCCCGAAATGCTGTAGCGGCGGCGGATGAGCTGACCGCTTTTCGAGAGCAGCACGGCGGCGTCGGGCAGGGCACCGGAGTAATCCTCTTTTTCCGAAACCAGCACATTTTCCAGCAAGTAGTTGCAGAGGTTGCGGTAAACCGGATCCATCTCTACCAGTTCGATGGCGTTCATCGTTTCCGGCAGCATGAGGATGGGCGCCTGGTAGTCGCGGAAAGCGTCGAGCACAAAAAAATTGGCTTTGCCTTTTTGGCTGCGGCTCAGCAACTGGACGGCCTCGTAGGCGTCGTCCATGGTTTGCACCACGTAGTAGTTGAGGTACGGTTCTAAGTAGTTTTCGATGGCTACCCGGTAAGCTTCATTTACGTAGATGAGGTCGGACAGCAGGGGTGCGTCTTTTTTCCAGTCCTTGTTGTTGCTCAAAAAGCGGATGGATTCCGGAAAACCTTCGAGGTTTTCGATCATGCTTTTCGTCAGCTTGAACTCATTGCGGCGCGCGTCAAGTTCGCGGTTGACGGTGGTGATGCGTTTGGTGAGGGCTTCGTTTTCGGTTTCAGCAGCCAGCAAGGCTTGCAAACGCTGGGCTTCGGCTTGTTCCAACTCCTCTAATCGCTTCGCAAAGCGCTTTTCTTCCACTTCAAGTTGCGCAATTTTTTCCTGCAACGTGGCGGCCTCCACCTGCCGCTGGCTCATGCCCTGGCTGCTGCGCTCCAGTTCCTGGCGGTAGTTGGCGATCTGGTTGCCGTTGATGGCTTTTTGTTTTTCTAATTCGAACACTGCGCGTTCGGCCTGTTGCTGGTTTTGCATCACTGCGTCTAAGTCGGATTTGAGCGTACCGTGGCTCTCGCGGATTTTTTGCAGGGTCGTTTCCGCCTGCTCCAATTCCTGCTCCAAGCGCGCTTCGATGCGTTTTTCCAGCGTCACTTCCTCGCGGTAGTGTTCGATGTCGTTTTGCAACTGGCGTGCCCGGCGTTCGGCATCCTGCACCGATTCGACAAATTTGGCACGATTTTGCTCTAAGAACTGCATTTTTTGCTGGTGCATCTTGCGGTCGCCTTCCATCCCGCGGATTTTTCCCACGAGGTTGTTCAGGTCGCGCTGGCGGTCGGAAAGCGTTTTTTCTTTGTCCAGATTGGCTTTGCGTTCGGCTTCTAACTTTGCTTCCAACTGCCGCACTTCCACTTCGGACTGGCGGTAGCGGTCTTCTTCCTGCTCCACTTTTTGAGCCACCGTCTTTTGCTGCTCCTTCAGTTCGGCAGCGCGGTGTACCGCTAATTCTATGCTCAGTTCTTTGTATTCCGCTTTCAGTTCTAAGTAGCGTTTGGCGCGCCGGGCTTGCTTTTCGAGGGTTTTGAGGTTGTTGTCTATTTCGTGCAGCAGGTCTTCGATGCGGTTCAGGTCTTCGGTAGTACTTTCTAATTTCTGGATTGTTTCCCGCTTGCGGATTTTGTATTTGGAAACCCCCGCTGCCTGTTCGAACATTTTGAGGCGCGAGTTTTCTTTGTCGTTCAGGATGTCGTCCACCATGCCGAGGGCGATGATGGCGTAGGAATTGGAACCGATGCCCGTGTCCAAAAACAGCGTCGTGATGTCGCGCAGGCGGCAAAGCGTGCCATTGAGGCGGTATTCGCTTTCGCCGGTTCGGTACAGGGTGCGGGTGATCGTAATAGACTGGTATTCGGTGGGCAACAGGTTTTTGGTGTTGTCGAAGGTGATGGACACCTGGGCCATGCCGCTTTGTTTGCGCTTTTTGGTGCCGTTGAAGATCACGCTCGTCATCTGGTCGAGGCGCAATTCTTTGCTTTTTTGCTCGCCCAACACCCAGCGGATGGCGTCCACGACATTAGATTTGCCAGAGCCATTCGGCCCAACGATCCCGATGACATCCTCATTGAAGTGGATGGTCGTTTCGGTGGCGAAACTTTTGAAGCCTTTCAGTTCCAGACGCTTTAATCTCATAGGCTGCAAAAGTAGAAAAAAAGCGATGGGTGAGGGTGCGGTTTTTTCCACAGGGTTTTCCACAGGGGGGTGTGGACAATGTGGGGCGCGACTCTCGCGGCCGGCAACAGGGTAGGGTGCGACCTGCACTCTTTAGCGTTCGAGAGCAAGGCATGCATACAAAACACCCCGTTGCCGCTCAATCTCCATAAAGCCGGACGTTGCGCTGGGTTTGATTTTGTTCCACTTTACGACCCCGGTTACCTGGATGAAGCAGGCAAACAGCAAGAGTTTTTCTGTCAGGGTAGTTTTTTCCGCATTGGGGTGGCTAATGATACCGAAAGTGCGCCGGCGGCTGAGTTCTTCAAGAAACGTCATAGATCGGGGTACTTTTTTTAAAAGGAGGGGCAAAGGTAAGCCATTGTATTAACTGAGATTATCGCTGGAAAATCAAGGGGTCGGTTTCAAAGAAGTTCTTAAAAAAAATTCAGGGCGCAACATTCCATGTTCGAGGTAATCCGTCAATTCCTGGGCATGAAGGATTGAAATGAACAACTGAACGCTATTGACCAGATTAAGTTGCAGAATAGCATATTCCGGGCAGGTCAACAAGTAAATGCGGTTGAGGTCACGCCCCGGGTATCCGAATGGTGCGTTGGGTTGAAGCGCTCCCGGCAACAACAATTGGGCGTGCCGGATTTCCTTCCAGGTAATTTGGCGGTATTGCCAATGATAAGGAAAATAGCGAATCTCAAAGCCTTTGTCTGAAACCCGAAAACCCAGACTTATATGGGTGGCGAATAAAAAACAGGCAACCGCGAGCAACAGCAGCAGCGAGTGAACCACAAGGCCCAGTGGCGTCCAGGATAAACCAGTCTCAGCGCCGGCCAGTGCAGTCAACTGAAAAACAGCAATGCTGATACTGCTCCATTTGAGTAGCCGGGTGTAGCGATTGTGCAAATAATGTGTTTCGGCGTGCATACTTGAATTTTTCTCAAAAGTAAATGACGCCGCGCTCCGAAAGCAGCAACAATGAGCAAGTGGCTCCAGCATGCGAGCAACTGGCAAACCGGAAAAGCGTTACAACTTCCTTTTGAAGGAATGAATGCGCAACTGGCAGGTTTGAATGTGTAACTGGTTAAGTCGGATTAGAATACTTGAACGACCTTTGTATGGAAAGAACGATATGAATACCATGCAGCTACAATCAGCTAAGTTTTTGAAATATGCCCGCTGCCGGATACCTTGCCAGTTGTCCTGGTTGATCGCTGCCTTTATGTTCGGTTTCGCCTCGTCGTTGCCTGCACAAAAGCCGGTGGACGGGGTGCCGGTTCAAAGTAACCAAAGCCGCAATATCAAAATCGCAGACAAATTCAGCCGGTATCGCCAATACACCATGAAAGATGGCTTGTCGAGCAATTCTGTAAAATCAATCGCGCAGGATGAAGATAATTTTATGTGGTTTGGCACGGAGGAAGGATTGAATCGGTTTGATGGAGAACGCTTTACCACTTTTATTAGCCAGCATGACGACAAAGGGCTTCCCTACGACGATATTTCCATACTGCTTGCTTTGCCCGGGCACCGATTGCTTATTGGCACCTTAAAAGGCCTTTGCGTCCTGGATACCCGCAGGCTGGAGTTCGCTCCGGTAAATTTGCCAGATCATCAGGCAGCTTCCGCAAATAAGCAGTATGTGCTGGCGCTTCACCTCGATCGCAAAGGGCAGATTTGGGTGGGCACCAATGCGGCTGTTCACTTGCTAAATCAAAAATTGAACGTCGTTGCTTCCTTTTTCAAACCGTCTGCCTCCCCACCCGCTCCCAACGGAATTTTTGTATTGGAATTCCTGGAGTTTCCGGACGGTACTGTTGCCGTAAAACCCATAAAAAACGCTTTACCCGGAAAAAGCTCATGGCATGTCATTGATTTTCAAAAACAAAAAATAGAGCCGCTGCATCATTTACACCCTGAGTACGGGGTGTTGGATACGGCATACGCGCAAAACAGCATCACTTCATTTGGAGTGGCCAGGAAGCTGTGCTGCGCTTTGTGATTTATCCGCCCTGGTGGCAAACATGGACTTTCCGCCTTTCTGCATTCTCGGCACTCCTCGCCTTTGCATGGTGGATGTATACCCGACAAATCCAGATCGTAGAAGGCCGCGAAAAAGAAAAAGCGCAGGTTCGTCAGCGCTTGGCCGACCTGGAAATGAAAGCTTTGCGGGCGCAAATGAACCCGCATTTTGTATTCAATGCCCTCAACTCTGTCCAGAATTTTATTTTGAAAAACGACACCCGGGAGGCCAGTCGTTATTTGACCAAATTTGCCCGCCTGATGCGGCTGATTCTTAAAAACTCTGAGTCGCCGATGGTGCCCTTAGCGCGGGAAATTGAGTTGCTCCGCTATTATACAGAATTGGAGGCGCTGCGCTTCAACCACCGATTCTCTTTTGATTTTCAAGTAGATCTCATTGAAGACACCGAAACCATTTCAATTCCGGGCATGCTCATTCAACCGCATATCGAAAATGCCATTTGGCATGGACTGATGCACAAAACCGGTCAGGGGTGCCTTTGGGTTCGATTCTTTAAAACATCGGAAAACAGAATTATCTGCGAAATCGAAGACGACGGCGTAGGACGCGCCAAAGCTGCTGTTATTGAAAAGGATCGGCCAAAAAATCATCGCCCCACCGGCCTTGCCAATATTCAGCACCGTTTAGAATTGCTCAACGCCCAAATGGCCAACGACATCCGGCTCGATATTGAAGATTTATACGATGAAACAGGTCAGGCAACCGGTACCAAAGTTGTGGTGCGCATCCCCATTGTTTCCTGAAAACAAAGATGTCAACAGAATAATCGGCAATCAAAATATTCGCCATGCACCAACGCTGGCACTTACACCGTGTGGAGCAGCGGTTTTCCTGCAAACCTGACGATTGATAAACGCTATTTCGCTTCCCGCCAGCTTTGCGGTGACGGCGAAATCAAAGCGCATATTGCCTCGCTCACCGGTGGCGGCTGGGCCGGACTGACCTTGCGCGATGGTGCGGGAGCAGGTGTCAAAATGGTTGCGCTCAAAATTCAACAAGGCAGCACCATGATGATTCGCGAATCACGTGCGGTCGCAAACGGCATCAAACAAATGCAATCCTATCCGCAACCCCAGCAACCGTTGTGGTTAAAAATTACACGCAGCGGCAACGTGTTCAGCTTTTACAGTTCAACAAACGGTTCAGCCTGGCAACTCGTCGGTACGACCAATATTCCCATGAGCAACTGCATACAGGCGGGGCTGTTCACAGAAAGCATCAACAATACGGCCATCACCACAGGCAAATTCGATCAGGTGCAAATCATCGGGTCGCAGGCTTTAGGTATGGAAGAACATGGATTTGAAATACAGGAAGAACAAACTGCCGCCCCCACCGTGTTGCTGTTCCCAAATCCGGCCCGCGAGGTCGTTCAGGTACAGCTTGAAGGACTGGAAGCAGGCTCTATAATGCTTCAGGTTTGGGATCAGGCGGGTCGTTTGGTTATGCATCAAAACATCAACTACGAGGCCGGTATCACCGAACAACTTTCGGTGCAGGAATTGCCTTCCGGTTTGTACCTGCTGAAAGCTACTGCCTCCGGAGGGGAACAAATCACCGCTAAGTTGATGGTTCAGCATTGATGTATCCTAAAACAATTTTCACAAAAACTATAATTTAACAGCAAGAACCAATTAAAGAAGTTTTAATTTTACAAAACCCTGTCCGATAAGCACTTCGGGCAGGGTTACTTTGTTTATTTGCATGCCCTTCCGGGAATAAAAAACCGGACAGGGCTTTCGTTTTTTCAAACTTGGCATGATCTTTTCATATCTGTTCATGAAAACTAAAACGACACCTACATAAAGCTATGGAAACTCCCCCCAACGTCACTTTTATCGCGCGAAAACAACTATGAGAAAACGAGTGCCAGGAAGACATGACACACTATGAGCAACGCATTAAATCGCTTATGAGAAAACGTGCCGCCGTACCTCCCGACGCAGCCAGCACCAATTCTTAACAAAAAACAACATCAAAAGATGAGACCTTCTACTCGTTCCGCTGCATACGTGCAGTTGGGGATGCGCCATGCGTATGCCTTTTTTAAAAAACTCCGACCCCGGCGTGGGTTACTCCTCTGGGCATTGTTACCGGTTTTGCTGCTGCTGGCTTCCAATGGCGCGCAGGCACAATGTACCTTAGTTTGCAACGGCGCTTCGCAGGCATCCCCCAACCAGGTCGCCATCAACCAAAACTGCGAGGTTACTTTGGTTCCGGACGTCATTCTGGAATCGCCCCAATCCTGCCCGGGCGATAAAATCCTGACCGTTCGCGACAACGCCAATGCGATTATTATCCGGGATACCAACCTGGTCACTTTTGACGCTGCTGCCTACGTGGATCAGACGTTGAGCGTGACGGTGCACGACATTGCCACAACAATTTTTTGCGTCGGCTTCATTCGGGTGGTAGACAACCTCAATCCGCAGATCGTTTGCGAAAACCTGACAGTAACCTGTTTCGACGGCATCCAGCCCCAGGTGATCGGCTATCCGGAAGTCACCGACAATTGCGACAGCGAGGTCGTGCTCAGTTTTACCCAGGAGGTGGAAGAAGAAGACTGCTTGTCGCCAAACGTCCGGGTAATTACGCGCTTCTGGACGGCAACCGACCACAGCGGCAATACTGCGGAGTGCATTCAAACCATTACCGTTGCGCGCCCATCGCTCGACAGCATCAAATTTCCGAGAGACACCCTGCTTTCCTGCGAAAATGCGTTGACCACCATAGCCGTAACCGGCCAACCGACCCTTTTCGGAAACCCGGTGAGCAGCGGCGATCTTTGCGATTTTATCATGACCGTTTCTGAAGACACCATTCCCCTTTGCAGCAACATCGAATACCAATACCTGCGAACCTGGACGATCCTCGATCAATGCAGCGGTTTTTCCAGAGCAGATACGCAGAGCATTGTCATTCAGGATACCCTGGGGCCGCAAATCGTGTTGCCGGATAACGTCACCGTGAATGCCCTACCCGGCCAATGCCAGGCTACGGTGACCCTGCCTGCGCCCATTTCCGTAAGGGACAGTTGCGACCTCACGCCGGAATATTTTGTCAGCACGTCTTATGGCGCGGTGGGGCTCGGTCCGCACCCGTTCGTTCCAGTGGGACAGCACACCATTCAGTATACCGCTATTGACACTTGCGGCAATACCAGTCTGAAAACCCTGACGCTGACCGTGCAGGACAGCCAGCCACCTACTGCTGTTTGCGACGACGCCGTCATCGTTTCCATCCCTTCTCTGGGCATTGGCCGGGCTTTTGCACAAACCTTCGACGAAGGCAGTTCGGACAACTGCGCCCCAGCGGTTTACCTCAAAGTGCGGCGCGCTGACATCGGCACGTGCAATGGCCAGGCGGGCGACGACTCGCAAAGCATCATTGGCTTCCAGGAATGGTTCGACGAAGATGTCTATTTCTGCTGCGACGATGTGAACGCTGGCCAGGTGCTGGTCTATCTCCGGGTGTACGAAATTAATCCGGGGCCCGGACCAGTTGAGCCAACCCGCGAGATTCCGGGTGGCGACCTTTTCGGGCGTTATTCCCAGTGTACGGTGCTGGTCACTGCGCAGGATCAGCTCCCACCGATGTTCGTGGATTGCCCTGAAAATGAGACAATTTCCTGTACTACGGACTATTCCGACCTGTCTGTTTTCGGCAGCCCGTCGGTGATTGAAAACTGCGGTTTGATAGACTTGGATTCTATGGAAACCATTGCCGTCAATGAATGTGGATTCGGTGCAATTACGCGTACGTTCATCGCAACGGACGGCTCCGGCAATATCGCCACCTGCACACAAACCATAACCGTCACCAACGAATTGCCGCTGGGCGAAAACGAAATTGACTGGCCGGACAACTACACAACTGACCTTTGCGGCGCTTCCACCGATCCCGACGACCTGCCCGCCGGCTACGACGTTCCTTCCATTTCAGAAGTCGGATGCGGGAACATCAGTTATACTTTTCAGGATGACCTGTTTACGACAAGTTACCCGGCCTGCTATCGCATTTTGAGAAAGTGGACGGTGATTGACTGGTGTTTTTACGATCCGAATATGCCCAATATTGGCCGCTATACCTACACGCAGACCATCAAGGTAGAAGATACAGAAGCGCCGGTGATCAATTGCCCGGCCAACATTACCGTAGCCGTCAATGCCGGTTGCACCACGGTGGCGGTCACCATTCCTCCGGTGACGGGATCCGATTGCACCGCAAACCTGCTCATCAGCAACGATTCGCCGCACGCAAATTCCAGCGGTGCCAACGCCAGCGGCACTTACCCGTTGGGGACGACCGTGGTCAAATACAATGTATCTGATCGGTGTGGCAATGTTTCTACATGCAGCATCACCGTTACGGTACGGGACAATACACCCCCCGCGCCGGTTTGCATCGTGGGCTTGTCGGTCAACTTAGCCAATACGAACGGCCAGATCCAGGCGACCATCCAGGCGACCGCTTTCAACGGCGGAACCAGCGACAATTGCAGCAGTGCAGGCAGTTTGGTTTATAAAATCAAGCGCGTTGGTGCCACAGAAGCGCCGACAACTTCGCTGGCCTTCACCTGCGATGACCTTGGCACCCAAACAGTAGAGTTTTGGGCGACGGACGAGCAGGGCAACAGCGCGTATTGCGTGACTTACCTGCTCATACAGGACAACAACAGCATCTGCCCATTCACCACCACCACCGCTATGATTGCAGGCAGCATCGAGACGGAAGCCGGTGAAGAAGTGGAAGAAGTGCAGGTGCAAATGAGCGGCGGCAATTCGCAGCAATCCACGACCGGAGGAGACGGGTTTTTTCAGTTCAATGCCATTGCCACAGGCTTAGATTATACGGTACTGCCCCAGCGCAACGACGACCCGTTGAACGGCATCAGCACGATAGACCTGATCCTGATTTCGAAGCACATTCTGGGTACACAGAAACTGAATTCACCGTATAAAATCATTGCCGCGGATGCCGACAGATCAGGTAGTATTTCCACGCTCGACCTCATCATCCTGCGCAAATTGATCCTGGGTGTGATAGATGCATTCCCCGGCAACAGTACTTCCTGGCGTTTTGTGCGGGCCAATTTTACGTTCCCGAATCCGCTCAATCCCTTCGCCGGATTTTTCCCGGAATTGTACAACCTCAACGACCTGAACGGCAATATGATGGACGCCGATTTTATTGCCATCAAAGTGGGCGACGTGAATGCCTCGGCCATTCCGAACAGCTTCATGGAATTGGAGCAGCGCGCTGACAACGGGTCATCAGGCATCAAGGCTCTGAATCTGCCGATCACGCAAGGCGAAACCTTCACGGTAGAGATTTGGGCCGACGACCTGAGCAGGATCATGGGCTACCAGTTTGGCCTTGCATTCGATCCCGAAAAGCTCGAATTTTTGAGCACGACAACCGGCGATTTGCCTGATATGAGCACGGAAGGCAATTTCGGAACCGCAACCGGACTTGTCACCACTTCCTGGAACGGCAATCCGGAAAACATCGCACCGGGTCGGCAGGTATTGTTCCAACTCAGCTTTACTGCCAAAACGAGCGGTGCCCTGAAAGATTTATTGAAAATCAGCACCGACCGCATGCGCGCCGAAAGCTACGCGACCGACGGCACCACTTTAGATATTGTCCTGGACTTTATAGAAAACCCCGCTGCCAATGAAATCGCGCAGGCCATCCCGGAGCTTTATCAAAACCGACCAAACCCTTTTGATCAAAGCACCACCATTGCCTTTTATTTGCCGCAGAATGGGGAAGCGCGCTTAGCCATTTTCGATATGGCGGGCAAGGCTGTCTACGACCACGCGGCTTTCTATGACAAGGGCTATCATGAACTATTGATTGATCGTACAGACTTGATAGCGAGCGGCGTATACTACTACCAACTGGAAGTAGGCGGCTTGAAGACGACCAAAAAAATGGTCTTTGCCGAGCGATAAGCGCCCCCCCTTTAAGTAGAAAATTACTTTTCGGAACCCCGCGTCACAGACAACGCGGGGTTTCTTTTTTTACCAAATCGGACCTGACGCGCGAGGGGATATCCTCTAACCCGACTTCTGCGTATTCGACAAAATCAGTACATTAGCCGGTATCAAATCCAATTTTGTATGAAAAAGCACTTCCTCCTTTTTGTTTTGGTCGCTTGGTCTTCCCTGATTTGGGCGCAAACGCCGGCACGCCGAGCGATGACGGTTGTAGACTACCTTAATATCCCGGCTTTGTCCAACCCACAATTGTCGCCGCAAGGCAAGCAGTTTGTATACGTCCTTGCAGAAAGTAGTTGGAGTGAAAACAAACAGGTGAGCCATGTCTGGCGGGCCGATTTTGACGGTGCCAATGCCATTCAGATGACCAATGGCAAAGAAGGCGAAAGTAGCCCGAACTGGTCGCCCGACGGCAAAACCATCGCATTTTTAGCCACCCGTGGCGAAAAAGCCAAACCACAGGTTTACCTTTTGAACAACGCTGGAGGAGAAGCCATCCAGTTGACCAAACAGGAAGCCGGAGTTACCAATTTTTCGTGGTCGCCCGATGGAAAGAGCATCTGGTTTACAGCACCCGAAGCGGATACGGAAGACGAAAAAAAACGCAAAGAAAAGAAAGACGACGTTTTTCCTTACGATGAAAATTTCAAACAGCGGCATCTCTGGCGATTCAATCTGGCTGACAAAAAAGCGACCCGCATCACGGAAGGCAACTATTCGGTGATAAGCTACGAGTTGTCTAAAAAAGGCGATAAAATCCTGTTTTCCAAAGGTGTAACCCCCTTGTTTGGTGACGCTTATCTCAACGAAATCTGGATCATGGACGCTGACGGCGCCAACGCCCGCCAACTGACGAACAACCAGGTGGCAGAAAGCAACCTCCGCTTGTCGCCCGACGGCGCGCAGGTGCTTTTTTTGTGCGGATGCAATGCGGCTTTTGAATCCTATTACAACGACAAACTTTTCCTGATGCCTTCCGATGGCAGCCGTCCCGCAACGATTGCCCTGCCGGAAACGCCCTACGAAATCAGCGATGCCGAATGGGCCGCTGACGGTAAATCCCTGTTGCTGCTGGCGAACATGGGGCTGGAAGTTCAACTCTGGCAATTCGACTTCGCAAAAAAAGCCCTGGCCCAACTCACCCGCGGTGCCCATGCCCTCGGCAGTTGGGATTTTGTGCCGGAACAAAACCTGCACCTTGTAACCTTAGGTAACTCGGTTAGCCCTGGCGACGTCCACCTCGTGCGCGGCGGCACCCTCACCCAACTCACCCGCCATTACAACTACCTACAGGATACCTTCCTGCTGCCCCGGCAGGAGCGCGTGGTCTGGAAAGGCGAAGACGGTGTGGACGTGGAAGGTCTGCTGAGCTACCCGCTCGGCTACGAACCCGGCAAACGCTACCCGTTGGTGACGCAAACCCACGGCGGCCCGGCTGCAGCGGATCACTATGGCTTGGGAATTGGCCCCACGCGCTACCACCCTGTGCTGGCAGCACAGGGGTACGCCATTTTCCTGCCCAACTATCGGGGCAGCACCGGCTACGGCGATGCTTTCCTGCGCGACATGGTAGGCGGCTATTTCCGCCAATCCCACTTAGACGTGATGGCGGGCATTGACTACCTGATCAAAATTGGGTTAGCCGACCCTGACCGCCTCGTCAAAATGGGCTGGAGCGCCGGCGGCCACATGACCAACAAACTCATCACCTTCACCGACCGCTTCAAGGCCGCATCTTCAGGTGCCGGCGCAGTCAACTGGATCGGCATGTACGCACAAAGCGACGTGCGCACCTACCGCACGCCCTGGTTTGGCGGCACGCCCTGGCAGGAAAATGCACCCATTGACGCGTACTGGAACAACTCGCCGCTCAAGGATATTTTCAAAGCCAAAACGCCCACCCTGGTTTTCGTCGGCGAGCAGGACGTGCGGGTGCCGCTGATGCAATCGGTGGAACTCTACCGCGCCCTGAAAAGCCTGAACGTGCCCACGCACCTTTACGTGGCCCCGCGTGAGCCGCATGGCTGGGGGGAGTTGCGTCACCGCCTGCATAAAATCAATAAGGAATTGGGGTGGTTTGCGAAGTATGCGCTGGGCAAGGCGTTTGTGGAGGAGGTGGCGGAATGACTTCTGCTACTTTCTGCCCCTTACTTTCTGTGCTCTGCCAATAACATCGTAACTTGGCGCGGGTTTAAATCGGGTTATAGGCACGTGTCGGACACTTCCAAAGTGTCCGACACGTGTCCATAACCCGATTTAACCAACAAAAACAAAAACAGCGACCAGTGAGCACACTCATCAATGCAACCATCCAATCCTACAAAGCGAAAATAGAAGAACTCGTAAAAGACCTCCACGGCCTGACCATCCGAATCGGCCACGAGGAACTGGCGCAGACGGTGAGCGACCTGCGCAACCGCATCCACGAGCCATTCATGTTTGTCATCGTGGGCGAGGTAAAATCGGGCAAAAGCAGCTTCATCAATGCGTTGCTGGCAACCGGGCGCGAAATCACCAAAGTGGCGCCGCAGCCGATGACCGACACCATCCAGCAAATCCTGTACGGGGAGGACGAACAGACCATTGTCGTCAATCCGCACTTGAAAAAAATCATGCTGCCCATCGAAATCCTGCGCGAAATTGCCATCGTAGATACGCCCGGCACCAATACCATCATCGCGCACCACCAGGAAATTACGGAGAGCTTTATTCCTGCATCCGATCTCATCGTGTTTGTGTTTGAAGCCAAAAACCCTTATCGGCAGTCGGCCTGGGATTTTTTCGATTTTATCCACGCCGACTGGCTCAAAAAAGTCATTTTTGTTTTGCAACAAAAAGACCTGATGCCGCCGGAAGACTTAGCTGTGAATCTGAACGGCGTGCGGGAATACGCTGAAAAAAAGGGCATTCCGGAGCCACATATTTTTGCCGTTTCGGCAAAAGCTGAGCAGGAAGGCGACTTGGAATTGGGTGGATTCGGGCCGCTGCGCGAATACATCCACACAAACATTACCGGCGGACAGGCACCTTTTCTGAAGCTGATGAACAACATTACCACCTCGCGCAACATCGGCGACCGGATCGCCAAAGGATTAGCCGACCGGAAAACCCAGTGGGAAGCCGATACCGCCTTCCGCGAAGACATCCACCTGACCCTCATCGAGCACGAAAACCGCGCATTCAAGCAAGTCAATATGCTGGTGGAAAACCTACTGGCTGGCTACGACCGCATCACGCGGCAAAAAGGGCAGGAACTGAATGAAGGGTTGTCGTTTTTTTCTTTGCTAAAACGCTCTTTTACGGCAATTTTCAGCCGGAGCACTTCGGTGAAGGAATGGCTGAATGACTTGGCCATGAGCTTAGAACAGGAATTGAACGATGAGCTGCGCGAAAAACTGACTGGCAGCGTGGAAGACCTCGCAGACAGCATTCAGCAAATGGCCAAAGTCGTGGATTTGAAAATCCGCAACAGCCGAACCATTCTGCGCGACGACCACGATCTTTTCAGTGATATTGCCGAAAAACGCATCAATGTGTTGCGCGAATTGCAGGACGCTTTTGCGCAATTCATCAACTCGGCGGATAACTTTGCCGATACGAATCTATTTCCAGACAAAAGCAGCATTTCGCCCAATATTGCCACCGGTAGCGGCTTAGCGGTTGTTGGCCTGATCCTTAGCGCGGTGACCAGCGGCGCGATGTTCGATATTACGGGTGGGGTGCTCACCGCCGTTGGCCTCATTTTTGCAGGGGCTACGGCCAGTGTAAAGCGCCGCAAAGTCATCGGCGGCTACGAAATGGAAGTGAGTAAGGGCCGCAACCGCATCGAATTGGACGTGACCGAAAAGCTCCGAGCTTACATTAGCCACTTGAAAAACAAAATTGAAGCCAATTTCTGGCGGTTCGACAGCCTGCTGGAGCAAGAAGCCGTGGCCATTGCCGGGATTGAAAAAGACTATACCGAGATTGCGGCGCGCATGACGCAGTTGGAGCAGGAATTGAGTAGTATATAAGAGGCAAGTTGCAAATTTGCAAATTTGCAACTTGCCCCTTCCTACCCAATAACATCATCAAAATAAAAGATAAACATGGGCATGTTAAGCGTTATTACCGGGATCGTTTTCGTCCTGCTTTTATTGAGCCTTTTGGCAACAACCGTGATGGAATTATTGGCCACTGTGAGCCTGCGAGGTAAAAACTTAGAAGAGGCACCGCGCAATATGCTGGCCGGTACCGACGCAGACGAAAAAATTCTGGGTTGGGCAGTGACGGCAATGGCTGTTTCACCCGGCGCACCGTTCTGGTTTGACTTGCTGCGCAAAATTGCGAATTTGCGGAGTTCGGGCAATACGCCGGGGGAGTAGGCTGCTTTTTGATAAAAAAGGCATAACTTAGTACTTCAAAAACTATGGTCATGACGGCTCTTGAATTAAAAAATAACCTTCACCGTATGGTGGTAGAAACAGATAATGTAGAGATTTTAGAGCAAATTTCCATCTTGTTTGCTGCTCTGAGAGACGAGAAGGATGCTTGAACAGGGATCAGCGAAGCTGAAAATGTTCAGGTTCTAAAAAGTCTTGAAGATTTACGTAATGGACGTGTGAAATCGCATGAAGAGGTGCGTGCAAAGATTCGGGCAATATTAAATCAGCTTTAACTCCGATGTCAGCTACAATAATTCGCTGGACAGATTCTGTAGAGGAGGCTTATCTGACTTTTTTGCAATCAGCCTTTACTTATTCGAGCAATACTGCTTTGCATCTGGAGGAGCAATTGGATGCTTTGTTAGAACGTCTCAAATTAATTAAACATCATGACCACTTGTTTTTAATTAATGATTAAGCTGCTCCAGCAACCAATTCCGATCCGTCAACTGCGGCGCTTTTTTGATTTTTTCTGCCAGCGCCTTCCTGCGCTCTTTGCTGGCACTGTAAATCTGTTGCAGAATAGCGGTGAAATTCAGGTAGGCTAATTTTATTTCTTTGGAAATGAGTTTGTTGCGGCGGAGGTAAATATTGAAACTCGACAAGAGCGAAAGAAAAGCTTCCGTTTCCAGGGTCTCGTAGTAGATTTTGATCAACATGGTTTTGGCGCCAAGGCTATAATGAATATCCGTAAATTCCACCTGATTCAGGTGGAAAAGCGCGCCACGGTAGTCTTTTTTGTGGTAAAACAGATCGGCTAAGTTGAAGTGAAACCCATCCTCGCGCTGGTCGCCGGACAATTTAAAGCTATAGTCGGTAATGAAGCGCTCTACCCACTTGAAGCGGCGCAGGCCGAGGCCTAATTTCACCATGTTTTTATAGGTCCAGGGCGAAATGAGGCCGTCTTCCAGCAACACGCCTTTCTGCAGGCCCCGGTCGTACAATTCCACCAAGTCTTCGGCAAACTCCTTGCCGCCTTGCCTGAATTTATTGATGCAAAAGTTAATCGCAAAATAAAACAGGTCTTTCACTTCTGCTTTTGAAAAATACTGATCCGAATCGTAAACCAACGCTTTCAGTACCTGAAAATGAGCGCTGTCGTCGGTTGTTCCGGACAATGCGTTGAGCAAATGGCCATATACAGCCACCGGGGGCGACGTTTGATAATCGTGGTTTTGCAGGTGTTCGCGCATCGCTTCCAGAAAAGTTTGCCGGTAAGGCGTAGATAAAATCTTTTGGCGATCGAGCATGGCGCAGAGGTAGTACAGCTTTTGCGACAAAAACCAGGTATCCAAATGATCAGAAGCTTCCTGTAGGTGGTGGTCGTAGCGTCGCAAATTTTGGGCGGAAAAATGCCGTTCCGCAAGGTCGGACAGCAAAAATTGCTGGTAATAATAAGCGCCGTTGCGCAACGGTTGCCGGGCTAACTTACCTTTTACCTTTTCAAAAGCAAACGCATAAAGCTTGTCTAAGTGCGCTTCCACATAATATTCCAACGCCATGCAATCGGGTAAGATCCCCCGTTGTTCGAAGCGCCATATAGAGACAAAGCGCTCCGCCAATTGCAACAAACGGCTCATCAGGCGATTGAGCTGCATTTCATCGTAAGATTTTTCGGGATAAAGACTCGCGTATACCGTTTGCCGGGCTGTCTTTCCTTTTGGAAAACCCTTTGTAAGCTGCTGCTTCAGGTAATCGCACAGCCGCATCAGATCCTGGTCTTTGTTAAAATAAGGAGAGGCCACGAACTCGTGGAAAGCACGTAGCATCGGTGGGTCGAAAGCGCTAATCAACTGTACCAGCTTGCTGTTTTCCATGCCATTTTTGTCTTGAGTGATACAAAACAAGGGGTTGTAGAACACCTGTCGAGTTGTTGTTTTTTGGATAAACTGTTTCTTATAACATGTTTTACAAAATTGATAAACAGTATTTTGCAAATTTTATTTTAAAGTAAACGGCATCTTTTTTTTGGATAACCTGATAAAATTGTAATTGTCTGTGGCGTTTACTGCCTTTACCTTTACCCCATCAAAATTGTGCAACTATTAATGAACAAGCTGAATAATTTCCTGATTTCAATGGCGATGCTGGGTTGCTGGCTGTCTTCCGGGGCACAAACGGTTTATCCTGGCGATGCAGACGACAATGGCGAGGTCAACCAATACGACCTGCTTTACATCGGCTATGCCTATGGCTCGGTAGGCCCAATGCGCCTGGAAAGCGACGCTGAGTTTTCCCCACAGTTTATTCCGCTGCTATGGCCCAATGCTTTCCCAAACGGGCTGAATTATGCTTACGCAGATGCGAATGGCAACGGGGTTGTAGATTTTTCGGATATCCTGGCGGTTGGCACGAACTACGGCCAAACGCACGATGAGCTTCGACCGCTTGAAATTTCGATCGGTACGGAAGGGCTTGACCCTGTGGTAAGGTTGGACGATGCTCAACTTTTGGAACCCATTACGGTAGGATCAACGATACAATTGCCCATTCTTTTAGGAAGCGCGGATATCCCTGCTTTGGACGTAAACGGCATCGCCTTTTCCATTCGCTGCAACCACCCGGAATTGATCCGGGATATTGGCATAGACTTGTCTGAATCCTGGATTGGTGCCGACAGCAATGCGTTCTATTTTGTCAATTTTTCTGAAAATTCGCTGCAAATCAATGGCGACGTGGCTCTGACAAGGTTTGGCCCAAACATGGTGAGCGGTTCGGGTTCTATCGGAGTACTGAACATTGTCATTGAAGATGACCTGGTTGGCTTTATCCCGGTTGGCGACAGCCTCGGTTTTACAGTCTACATTGATACCGTGCTTTTAATGAGCAGCGCTTTTGGCGCGATCCCTGTTTACAGCACCCCGCTCGAGTTAATGGTCTACCATCCGAATGCGCTGCCAAGCCCGGCTCTCCCATCGCCAAGCCCTGAATTGCACATTTTTCCGAACCCGGTCAATACAGAAATACAAATTACCTGTACAGAAAAAATCGAACACGTCACACTCAGTAATCAGTTGGGTCAAATCGTTCCGTTTGCCCAGCAGGCAACTTCAGAAAGGCAGCGTCGCCTCAACTTGGAAGCGCTGCCCTCCGGAACCTACTGGCTTCGGGTGCAGACGCAGCGCGGCGCGGTTGTGAAACAGGTAATCAAAGAGTACTAAATTTTCCTGCTCTCTTTTCAATCCATTATCATTTAAACACACAAAAATGAATTCAAAAAAACAATTGCTTTGGATGCTCTGTACCCTACTGAGTGTTGCAGGGCTTTGGGCACAAAATTCACCGGTACAAATCACGGGATCTGTCCTATTTAGCCAGGAAGCATTACCGGTGCCCGGCTATCCGGTTTGGGCAACCAATGCAGAAGGCATCGAATTTGGCACCATGACGGATGACAACGGAAATTTCGCCATCTCGGCCATTCCGTCGCCGAACACGATCACATTAACGGTTGACGTGCTGGACTTTTGCACGGGCGAATTGCTTTCTCAAACGGTTATGCTTTCTCCCGCTTTAAGCGTCTACCCGGTCGAACCTTTCCACGTTTGCCAGGACATCCTGCCGCCGCCGCCGCCATCCGGTTGCGATGCCTTTTTCTTTGCCGAAGAACTGGATCCGTCAGATCCCCTGAACTTCCAGTTCCATGACCTGTCGTACAGCGACCTCCCCATCACCTCGTGGCAGTGGGATTTTGGCGACGGCAGCGCAAGCACGGAGCAAAACCCGCAGCATGCCTATGACACCCTCGGAGGCTATTTAGTAACGCTAACCATTGCTTCCGATTCTTGCACCAGCACCTTTGAAACCTGGATCAATATCGGCTCGGAAGATTGCGTTTGTCCCGATGTTTATGATCCGGTTTGTGTATGGTTATTTGACGACATCTGGCAGGATACCATTATCCTCACGTTCAACAATGCCTGCGAAGCAGAATGCCAGGGTTTTTCCCCCGATCAGTTTGTTGAATGTACCAACGATTGCAACTGCGATACGGTTTACGATCCGGTCTGCGTTCAACCCACGCCTTCCGGGCCAGTGTTTTTCTTTACCAATGACTGCTTTGCCGAATGTGCGGGTTATACGCCAGAGCAGTTTGTGGACTGCGGCGATGACTGCGTTTGCCCGGATATTTACGACCCGGTCTGCGTATTGATCGTAGATATTGACAGTACAGGAACCATTGATTCGCTGTTGCTGACTTTTTCGAATGCCTGCGAAGCGGAATGCGCCGGTTATACGCCCGACCAGTTTGCGGCCTGCGACAGCACCGATTGCGTTTGCCCGGCGATTTATGATCCGGTTTGTGTGGTTGGCCCTGATGGCAGTGAATTACATTTCATCAATGCTTGTTTTGCAGCATGCGCGGGCTTTACGCCGGATCAGTTTGTGGAATGCGGCACCGGCTTTGATTGTTACGCCAGTTTTTACGCCGATTTCCCGAATCCAATCGCATTGAGCGTTCAGTTTACGGATGTCTCTTCCGGTAGTAATGCACCTGTAGTTGCCTGGTTCTGGTTATTTGGCGACGGCGGAACGAGTACCGAACAAAATCCAGCGCATACATACGCCGCAGACGGTATTTATGAAGTTACGCTGTCCATCGTCACAGCGGATAGCTGTACCAGCACGACCACTCAACACGTCTGCATTGGCAACGGCGGCGGTTGGGAAGGCCCGGATTGTCAGGCCATGTTCTTCTTTATTCAGGACAGCAGTGACCTTGCCACCTTCTACTTCCAGGATTATTCTTTAGGAAACACCACTGCATGGTTGTGGAATTTCGGCGACGGCACCACCAGCAGCGAACAATACCCGACGCATACCTACACCCAGCCAGGTGTTTACATTGTGACGTTGACGGTAAACGGCGACAATTGCGAAAACACCGTTTACATGATTGTGGTGACGGACGATAATATCCTGTATGAAAACACCTGCGCCGCGCTCTATCTGCCCTTTATTTACCCGGATGAACTGACGGTATTTTTGCTCAATCTCTCTTCTCCGGATGCCATTTCTTACGCCTGGGATTACGGCGACGGCACGACGAGCAGCGATCCGTTCGGATTCCACCAATACGCGGAAAGCGGCATCTACACCATCACGCTGACGATCGTTACCGCCAGCGGTTGCACGAGTTCGTTCAGCAGCACCATCAATTTTGAAGACGGTAGCTTCCGCGGAACGCCACAATACAGCATCATTAATGAAACAACAGAAGCGGCCTTGATCGAAAGCTTGACGGCTGTGCCTAACCCGGCTTCTTCACAGGTGAACTTAGTGATGGAGTTGGCTCGCAACGCCGGAGAACTGAACATTCAGATCCTGAGCGCCGACGGCAAAGTGATGACCACCCGCCGCGAAGGTTCCGCCTCCGGACAACACCTAACCACGTTTGACATTGCCGATTGGGCACGGGGCTTTTACATCGCCCGCATCCAGTCGGGCAGCGAAGTGCGCAGCCTGCGCTTCGTGAAACAATAAAATTTTGATTCGTAATGCCCAAATAAATAAGCATCAAGTTAAAACTTGAATGATGCGCCGCCTCCTTTGGAGGTGGCGCTTTTTTTTGATGAAAATAAAAGTATGATACGGAGTCTCGTGCGACAAACAAAAATATATACCTTGTTAGGCCGATACAATCCAGCTATCAGACTATAAAGATATACATTAAAATAGTGTAAATTTTTTTTCCAGACAACAGCGTGTTATATTTGTTAGGCTTTACTGGCTCTCAAAAAGGGCATTCTAATCAACTAATTGGTAAAAACCAAAAGAAGATGGGAACGGTTACTTCCTTGAGAAGAATAATATCATAAAAAATTAAAAAACTTTGCAGATGGCACATTCCATTTCTAGAGAAGATCTAAAAGAAGCATTGCTGGAATTGGTGCAATCAGATAGTGGATTTGTATCTTCTCTGCTTGCGGAGATGGTACTGCATTTGCCGGGTGCAGCAAAATCTGAAAATCCCCAAAAATAGATACCTGTTCAAAAAGGGAAACCATCCCAAAAGATTATCGCGCCTTATCGCCAAGATATAAAAAAGGAGTACCCGGAAGCAGGGCTAAGTCAAGAAACCATAGCCGGGCTTCGCGAACTTTTTGCAGACGCCCCGGCTACTGGCCATGACTTCGATCACTTGCATCCTGAATTCATAGAGCTTATCAAATTCTAAAAGAGGTTTTTACACCCGAATCTCATACACATCCACCGTCACAATTTGCCCACTCATCCGCACCAACTCTTCCTTCCGTTCACACAAAAACCCTTCCTGCGCCAGCAGTTTAAAAAATGCATTGGCGGTGGAGCGGCGGGGTTCGCTGAGCAGTACCCGCCCGCCGGGCTTGAGTAATTTTCGGATGGCGCCGATTAAAGGTTTGTGGGACTTCGCTTCGTAGGAGACATCCGAAGCCAGCAACAAGTCGAATTGCAGGTTGGAAGGTGGGTAACGCCAGTCCAATTGCAGCAAATCCGGTTCTTCGTTGCGGTTTAGCAGCCAGAGGTAGCGCACCACTTCCAAGGGTTCCGGCATATAATCCGACAAGGTCACCCTTGCGCCTACGCTGGCTGCGATCATGCCGCACAAGCCTAAGCCACAGCCAATTTCCAAAGCGGGTTTGCCCAACAGCAGCTCCTGGTTGCGCAGGAGGTATTGCGAAAGCGCCAGGGCCGCAGGCCAAAGATCGGCCCAGTAAGGCATGCGCTCGTCTTCCAGATCGGGGTCGTCGGAATCTCTTGCCAATAGTTCATCGAAAAGTTGGTCGGTGTTTTGAATCCGAAGCCATTGCAATTCCGTTTGCCCGATACTTAAAGGGAATTCTTCGATGTCGTAGCGCCGTTTCAGGTTTTGTTGCAGCGTGATTAGCCTGTCGTCATCCATAGTATGTCTCCTGATGAAAATCCTGAAGCCCGATCGGAAGTTTTTTGGTCATGAATCAGATAGATTTGTTGCAAAAATACAAAGTAAGGTCTATAAGTAGTTACGGGTTTATTGGTTACCGGTTATTGGTCGAGCTCGTTGATCGTTGTAAGTTGTAAGTTGTTCGTTAGGGGTATTGGGAGGATGGTTTCGTGTTCCTTTCGAAATATAAAGAACAGCACTCCCCCAAAAAAACATTAACCTCAATCTTTCCAAGACTCCCCAATCTTCAAATCTTCAAATTATCCCTACCTTTGCCGCCCTTAAGGTAGCCAGACCCGCTTATGTCTGACATCTTATGTCTAAAATCTAATGTCTCAACAAGATATGAAACGCACTGAAATTGCCAGCATCCTGGCGCAGCCGAATCTGAACGAAGTCGTCACCGTCATGGGCTGGGTACGCGCTTTTCGCTCCAACCGCTTCATCGCCCTCAACGACGGCACAGGCATGAAAGACCTGCAAATCGTGGTAGATTTTGAAAATTTCCCCGAGGACGTGTTGGCCCGGATCAAATACCACGCCTGTTTGAAAGTGACGGGACAGTTGGTCGCAAGCCAAGGTGCCGGCCAAACGGTGGAACTCACGGCGCAAGAAATCGAAGTGTTGGGTGACAACAACCCCGACGAATACCCGCTCCAGCCCAAGCGCCAGACGATGGAATTTTTGCGTGAAAACGCACACTTCCGGATGCGCACCAATACGTTCAGCGCGGTTTTCCGCATCCGCCACGCCATTGCCTACGCGGTACACAAATATTTCAACGACAACGGCTACTACTACATGCACACGCCCATCATTACGGGCAGCGATGCAGAAGGCGCCGGGGAGATGTTCCGCGTTTCCACACTCGATCCGGAACACCTGCCGCGCACCGAAGACGGCGCGATTGACTGGAAGCAGGATTTCTTTGGCAAAGCCACCAACCTGACAGTGTCCGGGCAGTTGCAGGCCGAAATTGCTGCCTTGGCGCTGGGCAAGGTGTATACGTTTGGCCCGACTTTCCGGGCGGAAAACTCCAATACGTCGCGCCACTTAGCCGAATTCTGGATGATTGAGCCGGAAGTAGCGTTCTGCGACATCTTCGACGACATGAACCTCGCTGAAGATTTCGTGAAATACCTTATCAACTATGTGCTGACCAACCTGCCCGACGACCTCGAATTCTTAGACAAACGCATCCAGGAAGAAGAAAAAAATCTGCCTGCCGACAAACGCCGCCCGATGGGTTTGACCCAGATGCTGCGCTTTGTGGTAGACAACGATTTTGCCCGCATTACCTATACTGAGGCAATTGAGTTGCTGCGCAATTCCAAAGATTTCAAAAAAGGCCGCTTCCAGTTTGAACCGGTCTGGGGTGGCGACCTGCAAGCCGAACACGAGCGCTACCTCGTGGAAAAGGAATTCCAGAAACCGGTCATCGTGCGGGATTATCCAAAAGACATCAAGGCGTTCTATATGCGCATGAACGACGATGGCAAAACGGTTGCTGCGATGGACGTACTGTTTCCCTACATCGGCGAAGTGATCGGCGGTTCGCAACGCGAAGAACGCTACGATCGCCTCTTGAGCCGCATCCGGGAAATGAACATCCACGAAGCTGAGATAGGTTGGTATTTAGACCTGCGCAAATTCGGCGGCGCGCCGCATGCCGGTTTTGGTCTGGGTTTTGAACGCATGGTGCTTTTTATTACCGGAATGGGCAATATTCGCGATGTGATTGCTTTTCCGCGGACGCCGGGGAATGCGGAATTTTAAGAATTAAAAAAAATGTACGATCAATACGAAACCGTCATAGGTCTGGAAGTCCATGTTCAATTAGCCACGCAAAGCAAAGCTTTTTGCAGGGATGACGCAGGTTTTGGCGGTGATCCGAACACGCACGTCAGCCCCGTTTCTTTGGGCTATCCGGGCACGTTGCCGCGGCTGAACGGGCAGCAGGTGGCGCTGGCGGTGCGGCTGGGCCTCGCTTTGGGTTGTGCAATCAACCGCCGAAATGCGTTTGACCGCAAAAATTATTTCTATCCCGATTTGCCGAAAGGCTACCAAATTACGCAGGATCGCCAGCCGATCTGCATCGGTGGCACGTTGGAAATTGAAGTGGCGGGAGAAAAAAAAGTGGTGCGCATCCACCACATCCACATGGAGGAGGACGCTGGCAAACTCCTACACGACACCGATGCCCGCCATTCTTTAGTGGATCTCAACCGCGCCGGAGTACCGCTGCTGGAAATCGTAACCGAACCCGACCTGCGTTCGCCCGAAGAAGTAGACGTTTTCATGACGGCCATGCGCCAGTTGGTGCGCTATCTGGATGTATCGGACGGCAATATGGAACAAGGCTCGATGCGCTGCGACTGTAACGTGTCGGTGCGCCGCCTGGGTGCAACTAAACTCGGCGAGCGCTGCGAAATCAAAAACCTCAACTCCATGCGCTATGCGCGCCGCGCCATTGAATTCGAGCGCCGCCGGCAAATTGACCTGCTGGAATCGGGTGGCCGCGTTTCGCAACAAACCCTGCAATTCGACCCGGTGAATGGTACGACTTCGCCGTTGCGCGACAAAGAAGATGCACACGATTACCGCTATTTCCCGGAGCCTGACCTGCTGCCGGTGGAATTAGACGAAACCTTCCTGGCCGCCACCCGGAACGCTATGCCACCGCTGCCGTGGGAGCTTAAAGCCCGCTTCATGAGCGAAGCGTTTGGCCTTTCGGAATACGATGCGCAGTTGTTGACGGAAGACAAAAACGCTGCATTTTTCTACATCGGACTCTGTGACCACACCCTGAATAAAAAATCGGCGGCTAACTTAGTAATCAATAAACTGTTGCCCTGGTGTGCAGAAAACGATCAGGAAATCGCAGCTTTCCCGATATCACCGCAGTCCTTAGCTGCGTTCATTCAACTCATTGACGATGGCAAAGTGAGCGCCGCCATCGCCTACCAACGCCTGCTGCCGACACTCATCACCCGGCCCGGCCAACCTGCTGCCGCCCTGGCGCAGGAACTGCAACTCCTCCAAACTACAGACGACAGTTTCCTGGAAACCCTCGCCGACGAGGTACTGGCTGCGTTTCCCGATAAAGTCGCCGATTACCGCAAAGGTAAAAAAGGCCTGATGGGCTTCTTTATGGGCGAAATGATGCGCCGCTCCAAAGGGCAAGCGGAGCCGAAAACGGCGACCGCACTGCTGGAGCGGAAGTTGGGGGGATGAGGCTCTGTACATAATACTGGACATTTTCATTTCGGGGCTTCATACCTTATAGGTTTTTTAAAACCTACGGTTTGGACACAAGTCGGTGCCACACTTTGTGAAAATTTGATTTTCAACGAAATACGACTTTGTATTGCAATTCACACACCGTAGGTTCCAAATGCCTGTTTCGACCCGAAACATTGTTGGTTTGTCACGCCAACAGGCTTGTCATTCCCGTAGGGAATCTGCGAAATCTCGCCAAGCGGCTCAAGTTTTTGTAGACTTATTGGAGAAGGTTCAATCGGTAAAAACAACATCATCATGGATGATGCGCATGGATTCTGTTTCAAAAGCCGTTCTTCTGTTGCAGATTCCCGGCGGGAATGACAAACCAACAAGAGGGACAAACCTACGGGAGGGACAAACGTAAAAGAACAAAAGACCGGAAACCCACAAAATGCTGTCAAGCACATAAACGCATTCTTTTTTCGGCAAGCGCCAGGTTTCTTAAATTCCAGACGCCCAAATGTGGACACAAGTCGGTGCCACGCTTTGTAAAAATTTGATTTTCAACGAAATGAAAATTTGCGATACGGTTTATAAACTATTGAAAACCAAAAAGTTACCAAGGTGTGTCCACGCCGTAGACTTTCAAAGCTTAGTAAACGTAATCAAAACGTAATCAAGCAATCCTTGACTTGAAAAAAGGTGATAAGGTTTAAAATAAAAAAGCCCAAAGCGTTGTCAATCAACGAATTGGGCTTTTAAGTTGTGGGTGATGAAGGATTCGAACCTCCGACCCTCTGGGTGTAAACCAGATGCTCTGAACCAGCTGAGCTAATCACCCCCGCTTTTCGGAAGCGAGTGCAAATATAGAGGGTTGTTTAATGTTGTGCAAGCGGATGGCGCGAAAAAATTAAAAAAATATTTGATCAAAGCGTGGGGAGGGAATGAAGCATATTATAAGGCTTTGGAAAACAACAAACTGAGGAAAATCGGGCAAGGTGCAAATTAGCAAAGACAAGTTTCAAATGGGCAAGGTGGCAAAACGTAAACATGGAAGTCTCGTTTTGTTGACTTGCAAACTTGCCCTACTTTCTACTTTCTACTTTAACCTTGACAACGTATCTTTACCACAAGCAACCACACCTTACCCATGAAAAAATTTTTCAAAAAATTCGCCCTTGTCCTCCTGATCCTGATTGGTGTCCTTTTGCTGACAACCTGGATCATTACGGCCCTGTTTGAAGACCAGGTCGGCAGGCGCATCGTGAAAGAAGTGAACAAATCCATTCGCTCCGAACTGAGTGTGGGCAACTTCGACCTCAGCATCTTTTCCACCTTCCCCAATGCGGCGGTTAACCTGCGCAACGTGGTGCTCAAAGACACCAAAGGCGGCGTATTGCTCGAAGCGGGGAACGTGTCCTGCCGCTTTGGTTTGTGGAGCTTGTTCGGTTCCGACATCAAAGTACGCTCGATCGTGGTGAGCGATGGCGCGCTGACTTTGGAAACCGACGAGCGCGGACGAGCCAATTACGACATTGCGCAAAGCAGCGGCTCGGAGGAAGACAGCGGCACTGGGTTTTCGCTGGAAACCGCAACGCTCGAAGACATCGAACTCATTTACTCCGACCAGGCTGCTTCACAAGAAGTGATGGCGCATGTGAATCAGGCGCATTTTTCAGGCAAATTTTCCAGCGGGCAGTTTACGATGAACAGCCAGGCCGACCTTGTCGTGCATTTTGCCGACCTCGGCGGCGCGCGCTTTATTGCCGGAAAGGCCTTGAAATACGACGCGAGGGTAGCGGTCAATTCCAAAAAAGGCATTTACCAGTTAGAAGACGTGCAACTTCAGGTAGAAACCAACCGCTTTGACCTAAAGGGCGTGGTGGAGCGGCGTACGCCCGGCACGTATTACGACCTGGTGATCAACGGGCAGGAATGCACCCTCGAATCCATCCTACAGTTGCTGCCCGACTCCTACCTCGAAAAAATGGGCGATTGGACGAGCAGCGGCAACTTTGTGGTCAAAGCAGCCATCAAAGGCACGTCGCGCCTCAATACCCAGCCAGCCGTCAAAGCAGAATTGCGGATGGACAAAGGCGTAGTGAGCAGTCCGCAAATGCAGGGCGACCTGAAAGACATTGCCTTGGCGGTAACTTACGATAATGGAGCCAGCCAAAGCGATGCAAGTTCCATTTTTGAAATCAAAAGCCTGCGCGGCTACTACAACGGAGAACCCCTGGAAATGCGGCTGCGCGTGGAGAACCTGGAAGATCCGGTGATTGATTTCGCCGCAAACGGCGTATTGCCGATGCCGGTCTTGAATGGGTTGTTGAATTTGCCCAAAGTGACCGACGCCAGCGGAGAAGTGGAGGTAAAAAATGTGGCCTTCAAAGGCCGGTATGCTGATATGATGGAACTGCGGCGCGATTCCCTGGCGCTGCTGGCGCAGGGAGAAGTGGTCTTCGATGATGCCGCCGTGAAGGTGAACGGCGAACAAGTCCTCATAGACCGGGGTAGGATATTTTTGAAAAACGACTCGGTTTTTGTGGAGGATGTGGTTTTGAACGGGGCCGACAGCGACCTAACCTTCAATGGCAACGCAGCCCACGTCATTCCTTATTTGCTGAGCGATACGACGCAGCAAAAAGTGAAACTGGAATTTACCCTCGACATGCGCGCCAACAACCTCGACCTCGATCGCCTGCTGGCCATTTCAGACGTCACAGAGGCGCAGGCGGAAGCGGAAAATACCACCCTCGATTCGCTCATCATCGAACAAAATCAAACCCGCGAACGGATCACCGATTTGCTGAAAGGCGTCGTGACGCTGCGCGTTGGCAAACTCAACTACGAATTAGTGGAAGGCAGCGATTTTTCCGGCGAACTGACCCTCGACAACAACGCTTTGGACATCAAAGGCAGCGCAAAAGGCATGAACGGCGGTATAGACCTTGACGGGACTTTTCTGTTTCACGACCGCCCTTCTTTGGTGGCGCGAGTGAGTTGTAATGACATCAATGTGAACGATTTTTTCCGGCAGATGGAAAATTTTGGGCAGGAGGTGTTACAGGATCAGCACATCCGGGGTGCGCTGACCGCCAAATTTGCCATTTATGCATTTTGGGATGAAACGGGCAATTTCCTCATGAACGACCTGCGTGTATTGGCCGACGCCACCGTCAATAACGGCGAGCTTATCGGATTCAAAATGCTGGAAAACTTTTCTACTTTTGTAAAAATGAAGGATTTGCGGCACATCAAGTTTGTATCGCTGCAAAACTTCATGGAGGTGCGCCAAAACAAACTTTACCTGCCCGCCATGTTCATCCAAAGCAATGCCATGAACATGACCGTGAGCGGCGAGCACGCGTTCACCGGCGACATCAAATACAATGTGAAAGTGAACGCCGGCCAGGTTTTGATCAACCGCATCAAAGGCCACGACGCAGCATTGAAACCTCAAAAAGCACGCAAAAATGGCTTTTTCAACCTCTATTACGCCATCTCCGGCACCACCGATGAGACTTCCTATAAATCCGCCAAAAAGGAGGTGAAATCCGATTTTGAATTCAGCGAAAAACGCAAGCAGGAAATTGCGCAGGCGTTGAAGGAGGAGTTGGGGAGTAATGTTCGGAAACTGGAGGAACCGGCAGAGTGGAAGGAC
>ENA-ORBV01002975-ORBV01002975.1-microbial-mat-metagenome-genome-assembly--contig:-NODE-2975-length-34714-cov-12.995438_pt1 | contig 34714 bp, 27 predicted proteins | sample MGYA00237777_ERZ505514 | MGnify/ENA primary metagenome ERZ505514 (study PRJEB26160, sample SAMN06269048) | microbial mat metagenome | isolation source: Oligotrophic lake microbial mat | place... | reverse complement strand
GGTAGCGGGGGCAGGATTCGAACCTGCGACCTCCGGGTTATGAGCCCGACGAGCTGCCAGACTGCTCCACCCCGCGACCGACCGGGGCGGCGGTGCCGTCCCGGTGTTCTGATTGTCCCCACGGCCGAGCGCAACGCTCCGGGCCAGCGGGAGGAAGACAGTAGTGGATCGACGGGGGTGGCGTCAACCCTCGTCTGGGTCGTTCGGATCGCCGTCGGCGGGTGTCGGATCGTCCGCGGCGGCCACGGCGAGCCGTTCGGCCAAGAAGTAGAGGGTGTTGCGCCACGCGGTTTCCCCCACCAGCCCGCGCCAGGCTTTGCCCTCTTCGTCGGGCGCCACATCGTGCAGCCCCATCCAGGGTGTCAGTCCCGCGAGTTGCCCGCGCGCAAACACCCGCCGCGCGGGATCACCGGACCGCAGCGCGGATTCGCCAAGGGTGAACAGATCGAGCCTGCGGCCATCCACCGGCTCGAGGGGCCACGCGGGGTGGGTGACCGCGAGCTGGGCGAAGTCGAACACCTCGGCGGCCACGGAGGCATCGTCGGCGCTGCCCTCCGCGATCAATCCGTACGCCCGGCGCAGGTCGGTGGGGTCGAGCAGCCGCGCCGCAGCCGAACCCAGGGCGCCAGCGCCCAGATCCATGCGAGCAAGCGAACGCAGGTCGACGAGCGACGCAACTCGATCGCCGCGCGCAAACTGGTGGCGCGCGCGGTCGCGGAGGATCGCTCGGAAGAGATCGCCATCACCCGCCGACGCGAGCGCACTGTCGAAAGCGCGCCCTGCCGATTCCCCCGGCCGCTCGCGCTCCGCCATCACACGCGCGCGCACGCGCTCGAGCACGGCGGGCGCACCCGACGCCCCGGCCAGCGCCGCTGCGGGCAGATGCACATCGAGCAAGCGCGTCATGAACGCAACACCGTCGCTCAGCGTGCCACCCAGCCGCGGACTTCCGGCGACCAGGTTGTGGACCCAATCGACCACTGCGCAATGCGCCCGCTCGGGAAGCGCGGTGGCCGCGGCCGGGTCGAGACGCGCCACGAGCTCCAGCGCGCGCACGAGCCGACCGGGTTCATGGGCGACGACACAACCCAAGGGCGCAAGGGTGCCGTTTGCGGCGATCCGCGCGGATTCCGCGAGTTGCTGCGCGCCGGCGAACAGCAGCTCGCCATCCCCCGCTGCGAGAGCGACGACCAGATCGGACACCTCCGCCGCGCGCGCCGCGGAGGAGGCGGCATAACCCGCAAGGCTGTCCGATTGGAGAAGCACAGGCAGCTCGCTCGCGCCAGCGCTGCGCCGCAGCAACGACAGCATTTGCCCGCGCAGCTCGAGGTTGGATTCACCCGCAACCTGGCGCGCCAACGCGGCGACGTCGAGCGCTCCTTCGATGGCTCCATCGCCGAGCAACGCCAGCGCGCGACGGCGTAAGTCTACGTCCGACTCCGCGAGCAGCGCCAAACCCACGCGCGCGAGCTCCGCCGCCCGCGGATCGGCGGGTTCGAGGTCGATCGCCACCCGCGTCAGCGTCCCCAGCAGCGCAAACCGCAGCGGCAAGTCGCCCCGTGCCGATTCCAGCAATCCGACGAGCGTCTCGATCTGGTCGTCGCCGGCAAGGTCGGACAGCGCTGCGGCTGCGGCGCGACGCGCGGCGGGGGCCTCGATCGGATCACCGACGATCGCAACGAGGCGCGCGGCCATCCGGCGCCCGGACGAGCTCGCCATTCCGGGTTGATACGCCGAGCGCAGGGCGAGGCCGCGCACGGCTTCGATCAGACCAATGCGCACGTCGGCATCGAGGCCACCCTCGGCGCCACCGCGGGCGAGCAGCGCGCCGAGCGCGTCGAACGCCTCGCTCAGATCGGGCCCATCGGCACTGGCTGCGCCGACGGCGCTCCACGGCAACGCAGCCAGCGCGCGAGCCACGCAGTGCAAAACGTCAGGCGGACCTTCGCGCGCGAGCACCTGCAACAACTCGCGGGATTGGTTGACGAGCGGCGAACTCGGCGCCGACCCCTGAAGCACATCGGTCAGCGCATCCAACTGGCTGCAGAGCGCGCGGCCGTCGTGCTCGCCGCGCGCTCGGCCGAGGAGCAGCGGCGCCGCAAACGCGGAGTCGAGCGTGCTCGCACCCACCGCGTTCGCGAGTGCGGTCGCGGCGCGCCTGCGCAGCGCTGGTGATACGTGGTTGAGGCCCGACTCGATCGCGCGCGGATCGGCGCGCCACAGTTCGCCGAGGCGTTGCTCGTGCACGGCTTCGAGCCGTCCGAGTTGCCTTTGGAACGGCTCGACGGCGCGCGGGTCGGCGAGACGCGCAAAGGGCTCGAACGCGGCGCGGTCCTCGAACCAAATCCCGAGCCCCGCGTGCAGCGCCCGGCGTGCCGCGGCGGCCCGGCGGCCCGGCAAATCGAGGCCCGCCGCGACCCGCGGCAGCAGTTCCACGAGGCCCAAACCGCCCGCCGCAAACGCCGCGGCCTGCCACTGGGTTTCGTCCGCGGGCTCGAGCAGCATGCGCTCGATCTGGGCCACAAATCGACCGGGTCCAAGCGCGTCGCGGTGCGCGCGCAGCGCGTCGAGCTGGGTTTGACGCTCCCGTTGGCGTTCCGCCTCGCGCACGGACGACAGGCCCGGCGGCGGCGGTCGACCGGCAGCCAGCGCGAGTTCGAGGTCGAACTCGGGGTCGAGTTTCGCGACCGCGGAACCGCCCCCATTGCCAACCGGCGCGCCCGCGGCTTTGACCGGTCGAGGGCTGTCGGAGCGCTGCTCGTCATCCGCGGCGGCGCGTGTGGTTGCCCGTCTGGAAGCTGAAAAAGCGAGCGACGGCAGCGCGCGCGCGGGATCGGCAACGACCACCGCTGCAAGGGCGACGTCGTGGCCATTGCAGTCCTCGGGCGCGTGATCGTGGACTCGGGTGTCGGGGTTCGAGCCGACCGACGCGACGGCACCTTCGTTGACCGCGGCGCAGCTCGCCATCATCAAACCCGCAACGAGGACCAACGCCGCAATCCGCGCTCCGCGTGCAGCCCCGACCACCCACGTCCGGCTGGGCCCGGGACGGCTCGCCGCGGGGCTTCGATCCCGGCCAAACCGCCGTAGGTCGCGCAGATTCTTCACGGTCTCAACAGGGTAGCCGCGCACCCCCCTAGGGACCAGGCGCGAGGCCGAGCTCGGTCAGGATGCGCTCCGCGATCTGCGCCGGCGTCACCGCGGGCGAGTCGACGTCGACCCGCCGCGTCGCGACCTCGGCGTAGAGCGCGCGCCGGCGCACGCCGACCAACCGCGCCTCCACGAGCGCCCGATCCATGTCCCCGCGGGGGCGATCCCGACGCCCCGGCAGGAGCGGCGGCCGCAACTCGGCCGAAGCAGCGACACGCCGCGCGAGGATTTCGGCACAGGGATTGAGCCACACCACGGTGGCCGCGGCCCGCAGGCGCTCCCGCGTCGCCGCGAGCTCGACGATGCCACCACCCGTCGCGATCACGCGCGGCCCGCGGCCTTCGAGCGCTGCTTCCAGCGCTTGCGCCTCGAGCGCGCGAAACGGTGCCTCGCCCAGCGCCGCGAGCACATCACCGGCCCGCGGCGAACGCTCGCCCCCCGCACCGTCCGGCACGCGCACACCGCGGCGCCGCGCGATGCGCGCGACCTCGCGATCGAGGTCGACGAACCACCAACCCAAGCGACGGCCGAGCTCGCGCGCCGTGGTCGATTTGCCCGCGCCGCGCAGGCCGACGAGGGCCAGCGTGTTCACGGTCAAAGTTCGGCCGCGAGCGTCTCGAAAAATGCGCGCGCGAGCGTGTCGGCGTTTGCTTCGACACCGTGGAAAAGCTGGACCTGCTCGGCGGCCTGCATCAGGAACCAATCCGCGCCGCTGACAACTTCGCAGCCGCTCGCGCGCGCCTTGCGCAGGAGCGGTGTGTTGAGCGGACGGTACACAGCGTCGAGCACGAGGCAACCGGGCGGCAGTTCGCCTTCGTAGGCGAGTTCGAGCGGATGTGCCGAGCTGCCCCGCGGTGTGGTTTGGACGAGCACGTCAAAAGGCGCGTGGTCGATGCCATCCCAGGGCACGTGCCGCGCGCCGAACTCCAGGGCGAGCTGCTGCGCTTGCGCATCGCGCCGCGCCGCGACGCTGCGCGGCCAACCGAGGCGCGAAAGGGCGAGCAGGGCCGCGCGGGCCGCGCCCCCGGCTCCGAGCACCAACGCGCAGCGCGACGACGTGCGTGCGCGCGCGAGGGCAGATTGGAGGGCCGGAACGTCCGTGTTGAACGCGTGCAAGCCGCTTGCACGCCGCACGAGGGTGTTGGCCGCGCCGGCGGCGACGGAGGTTTCGTCGGCCGAGGTGGCGCGCGCGAGGGCACGTTCCTTGTGCGGCGACGTGACAGATAGTCCGCCAAAGCGCGGGTGGTCCGCGATCAGGTCGAGAAGCGCATCCAAGTCCGCGGTTTCGAACGCGGCATAAACGGCGTCCAGGCCGGAGTCGCGCTGCGCGGCGGCGTGCACGGCGGGCGAAAGCGAGTGGCGCGCGGCCGAACCGGCGACGCCAAAAAAGCGCGTTTGCGCGCCGACACCGGCGGCGGGCCACGCACGGTCCAAAACATCCAGCGCGGGCTGGCCCACCGCGGTCGGTGCGCCGCGCCCAAGGGGTGGCGCCATGAGGAGGAACGACGCGCCAAAAACCGGCGCGAGGATGCGCGACGCAAGGCCGTGGATGCCCGTGGCAAACGCGGTTGCGGGCACACCGCTTTTTTGCACATGTCGCTCGAGTGCGAGCAACAGGCGCACCATGTCGACCGCGTCCGTTGGGGCTGCGACGAACTTTATGCGGTCGTTTCCGCGGGCCTGCGCTGCGGCGGCAGCGAGGGCCGCGTCGGCGTCGGCGGGGACGTCCTCCACGTGCACGGAAAGGATGCGGCCGGCCCCACCGGGGAGCTCCGGACAGCGCGGCGCGAGCGCGAGGGGCACGTCGACCATCGACGCACCCGCCTGCGCGGCGCGCCGCAGAAGCTCGATGCGCACGTCGTCGTCGAGGCGCGCTCCACCGACCACTCCCGGATCGCCCGCGGCGTGGCACGCGGCGATCCAGGGGCGCTCCAACCCGCGCGCCGCGGCGGCGAGTTCATCCGCAGTCGGCAGCTCGCCGTGGCGCACTCCAAAGAGCCCGTCGAGGCGCCACTCGATGCGCTCGGCGAGGGGCGCAAGGTCGCGGGCGCGCTGGGCGAGGGCCCCGAGGTCGTCGGCCGTGAGGGAAAGCACTCGTTCCATGGGGATCAATGTTCGGGGAGGTCGTGGAGCAGCGCCGCGAGCCGCGCCCCATCCTGAGGCGAAAGGGTGTGCGAAACCAGGGCCAACAGCCGCGAAGAAAGGGTTCGATAAAGGTCGCGCTCGCGCGCGAGGTCCGGCCCGCGCAGGCTCGCAAGGTGCGCCGCCACCACGTCGACGTCGCCACGGGCGATCGGACCGGTGAGGGCGGACGCTGCGGGGGTGGCCCGGGTGTTGTTCGCCGCCGAAACCACGAGGTCGCATAGCGCGCGGCGGCCGAGGTCGCGCTCGATCCCCGCGGATGCGAACAGCGCGAGGGCCGCGTCGATCAGGGCCACCGCCCCCCCGGCCGCGAGACACGCTCCCGCGTGGTAGCGCACACGCGCCTCGCCCGCGGCGGCGATCTCGAAAACTTCGAGCCCCACGGCCTGGGCGAGGGCGCGCGCAGTCGCGAGCGCCGCCGGGCCACCCGCGATCGCGGCCAAAGCGCCTCGCAGGACCCCGGGGCCGCCGCCTGCGGGGACCGCGCGCAACGGGTGGAGCGCTCCCACGTCGAAACCGAGGTCCACAAGCGGCGCCAGGGGTCCGCTGGCGTCCGCGGCGAGGGCGCCGCTCGTGTGCAGCGCGACACCTGCGCCCGCGCTCGATTGTGTCCCCCGCAGGGCGAGCGCGACGCGCTCCGCCGCCGCGCGGAGAGCCGCGTCGGGCACGGCAAAAATCAGGGGCTCAAGGGCGGTGCGTTGCGCGAGCACGCGCACGAGGTCGCGTGTCTGCGCTGTATTCGCGGGAGTCGCGCAAGCCGCGGTATCCGCGCGCCCCGCGAGGAGCTGCGCGCCGGGCAGCGCCACATGGAGCGCCCGACCGACCCGCCCGCGGCCCACGATCCAGGTCTTCGGGGCCGCACCGGCGCCATCGCGCGCCGCGGGATCCACGGGATCCGCGCTGCTCATCGCACGGCGCTCCCGTGGACGTCCGCGGCGCCTGTTTCCCGGTGCACAACCCGGCGGCCAAAACCGGCCGGGTGTGCGACCCCGAGGAACCGAACTCCGAGCCCCGCGCGCTCCGCGGCCGCTTCGACCGCAGCGAGCCCCTGCCGCGCGCCGCGCTCGTCCGGATACAGCCCAAACCACGTCGAACCGCTCCCTGCGAGGCGCCAGTGGTCAAGGTCGATGCCCTCAAGCGTTGCGCGCCATCGGCCGAGTTCGGGCACCGCGAGCGCGGCGGCGCGCTCGAGGTCGTTGGAAAGCTCGGCACGCACCAGCGCCACTCCGTCCTCCCAGTTCCACGCGCGCGGGCGCTCCGCGCGCTTCGCGGAGGGCGCGTCCAAGCCGAGGCTCTGGTAAACGGCTTCCGTGGACGCCACGGCCGCCGGCGTCGCAAGAGCGATGCACCATCCCGCGGGCAATGCGGGCAAAACGTCGATCGATTCGCCGCGCCCCCGTGCCCGTGCCACACCCGTGTCCTGTGCGGCTGCGAAAAACGCCGTGTCGGAGCCCAGCGACGCGAGGAGGGTTATGTCGCTCGCGGTGTCCGGCCCGACACCGAGCGCGAGCCGCGCGGCAAGCAACGCCGCCGCAGCATCGCTCGATCCGCCGCCGAGTCCGGCCTGGGAGGGCACGCTTTTCAAGAGCCGCAGTGCGAGGCTGCGCCCATTGCCGACGGCTGCGAGGAGCGGCCCGACGGCGCGCACAACGAGGTTGCGCTCGTCCCGCGGAATATCGGGGCTCGCGAAGGGACCCGCGAGCTCCAACCGAACTTCGCCGCGGCGATCGTCCACCGCGCGCGCGTCCACGACGTCCGCGAGGTCGATCGCGGCGAGCACGGTGTCGACCTCGTGGTAACCATCCGCGCGCCGGCCCAACACATCCAGCACGAGGTTGACCTTGGCGGGCGCGAGGACGGACACCGAGTCCACGCGGCTCACGCGGAGGCCCCCAAAATGGGCAGCGGCCCGTCGAGACGCAGGTTGTCGATCAGGCGCACACCCCCCAGGCGCGCCGCAACGAGCGCTTGCCCGTGCTCGAGCGGTCCCACAGGGCGCCCGTCGCCGGTCCACACCTCGGGATCGCGCACGGCGGCGTACTCGATCTTGATGCCCGCTTGCGCAAGGTGCTCGGCCAGCACGGCCTCGAGGCGGGCGGCGTCGCGCTCGCCGCGGACCCAGGCGGCGCGCGTAGCGGCAAGGGCCGCGAACAACGCGGGAGCGCGCGCCAGGTCCGCCGGCTCGAGCAAACTGTTGCGCGAGGAACGCGCAAGGCCCGACGGTTCGCGCGACGTCGGACACACGGCGATCTGTGGATACCCCATGCGGTCCGCGAGCGCGCGCACGACCAGCGTTTGTTGGAAGTCCTTCTCGCCAAAGTACGCACGCACGGGTCGCACCAGTTGGAACAACCGCCGCACGATGGTGGCGACACCCTCGAAATGACCTGGCCGTTTGGTCCCTTCGAGGCCGTCCGCGCCGAAACCCGGATCCTGACGCGGAATCGACTGCAGGTCGGCGCTCCCAAAAAAGCCCGCGGTGTCGCCCGTGAACACCATCGCGCATCCGGCCGCGTGAAGTTGTGCACAGTCACCCTCGAAATCGCGGCGGTAGCGTGCAAAGTCCGTTGGATCGTCGAACTGCAGCGGATTCACAAAAACGCTCACGACGGCGAGGTCGTTCTCGGCGGCGGCACGGCGCACGAGCTCGAGGTGCCCCGCGTGCAGGGCGCCCATCGTCGGAACAAATCCGATGCTGTCCCCGCGCTCGACGGCGGTGGCACACCAACGGGCGGCGGCGGCGGGATCGTCGAAGCGCTCCATGCAGGCGCTCAAGTTGCCCTCCCACGCCCTCCGGCGCCAGGGTCCGCCTCTGCGATTCCCGCCGACCCCGCAGCTCGGCCCACAGGCCTGGCGTTACTCGGCAGCCTCGGCGCGCACCGAGTACAGGTGCACGTCGCGCTGGGGGAACGGGATGCTGATGCCCGCCCGGTCGAAGGTCGCTTTCGCGCCGCGCGTCAGGTCCCAATAAACCTCCCAGTAGTCCGAGCTCTTGACCCACGGGCGGACGACGATGTCGACCGAGGACTCACCCAGCTTGTGCACCCGCACCACGAGCGCCGGATCGCTGAGCACCTTGGGATGGTTCCAGGCGAGCTCCACGAGCACCCGGACCGCTTCATCCATGTCGTCCGCGTAGCTGATGCCGAAGGTCAGGTCGACACGGCGTGTCGGGTTGGCCGTTACGTTCTGGATCGTGTCACCCCAGATTTTTTTGTTGGGCACCATCAACCGCTGGTTGTCGGGTGTGGTGAGCACCGTATTGACGAGGCTCATTTCGACCACCGTGCCCATTTCGCCGCCGACCTTCACGAAGTCCCCCACGTCGAACGGCCGGTAGAAAAGGATCATCACCCCCGCCGCAAAATTGCCCAGCACATCCTGCAACGCAAAACCCGCGATGAATCCCGCCACACCGAGGCCGGCGATGAGCGGTCCCACTTCGACACCCACCTGGTTGAGGATCACCAGCAGGCCGACAACAAACACGGCCTTCGAAACGAGGCCGACGAGAAACTCCTTGAGCAGCTTCGACGCGCGAATGCGCGGTGAAGCGAGGCCGCGGCGCACGAGGCGCCCCACGAAGCGCGAAAGCATGCCGAAGGCGATCCAGATCGCCGCGATCAGGAACGCCTGCAACAACAGCTTCGGGCCGTCCTCCAGCACGTAGTGCCACAGGCGCTCGATCCAGCCCTCCACGAGGCTCATCATCCCGCTGGCCGACAGGTCGAGGTCCGCGGCGGTGGTTTCGACGCCGGGGGGTGTCTGTGCCTGGCCGCCGTCCGTCTGCTCCCCGTTCGCGCCGGAAGCCTGGCGCGAAAAGGAGCCCAACATCCACATCGGAATCATCATTGGTTCGGCGTCGGCGGTATGCGAGCCGCGGGTTCGCCGCCGCCATCCTAACGCCGCGCGCGCTGCGATCCCAGCCGCAGCGTCACACGCGTCTCAGCCCGTGGGATCGACGCGCGATGGCGCGAGGTTTGCCATACGCCGCAGGTGCTGCAACTGGAGCGCCGCGCTGCGGCCATTTCGAAGCACGAGTTCAGGAGCGATTTCCGCGAGCGGCGCCAGCACGAACAGGCGCTCTTCCATTCGCGGATGCGGCAGTTCGAGGGTTGTGGTTGCGATCCGTCGATCGCCGAATATCAAAAGGTCGAGGTCTAGCGTGCGCGGGCCGTTGGGCTCGCCGCGGACACGCCCAAATCGCTGTTCAAGCTGCTGGAGCCGACTCAAAAGCTCTTCTGGCTCGCGGTCCGAGCGCACCTCCACCACGCCGTTCAGATAATCCGGTTGTCCGGGTGGCCCGCCCACGGGGGTGGTGGTATGCCACGTCGAGCAACCCACGACACGCTCGGTGTGCGCAAGCGCAGCAATGGCCGCGTCGAGTTGGCGACGCGGATCCCCGAGGTTGGCGCCGAGTGCGATGAACACACGCTCAGCGGGCGCTGCGTTGCGCTTCACGGCCCCGCATCCGGACCGCGTGCGGGCAACGCCCGGCGCCTGCGTGTCCACAGAATCCGCACCACACCGTGCAGCGCAAATCCGTTGAAGATCAAAAAGAGCGCGGGCACCGGCGCGAGGTACAAAAACATCAGGCCGAAGATCACGCCGACCAAAACAAAAAAGGAGCGTCGCTCGCGCGTGATGAACTCGACGGCGTGCACGTAGCGCACGCGGCTCACCATCAGCAGTCCAAGGGCCGGCAACATGACCAGCAACAGCGGCGGCACCCAGTCGAGGATCGGTGACCAGTTCACGGTGTCCATGCCGCGCACCATGCGGCCAAACGGCGTCGTGGTGCCCTCGTCCGCCTCCAACTCGGGCCGGCGCAGCAACAGGTAGAGCCAGATGGTCGACACCACCGCACCAGCCGCCGCAGGCGACGGCAACCCGCGGAAAAACGCCGAGTGCTGCTTGGGGTCGGTGGACTCAAGGTTGAATCGCACGAGGCGCAGGATCGCGAGCAGCGCAAACGACGCGGCCGCGAGGAAGTGGACCCGTGGATCACCGCGCAGGCCGCTCAGGTGCCCCTGGTGCTCGATCAGCACCTTCGCCAGCATCGCGGGCACGACCCCGAAGGTGAGCGCGTCGCTGAAGGAGTCGAGCTGAGCGCCAAACGCGCTCTGGGACCCCGTCAGGCGCGCGACCCAGCCGTCCAGGCTATCGAACACCATGCCGAGGAACACCAGCATGCACGCCGATTGCATCTTGAAATAGAAGATCCGCGGATCGCCGGCCGAGTACGCGAGCGCGTCGATCGCCTTCGACAGGGCGAGCAGCCCGCAAAAGGCGTTCGCCAGCGTGACGAGGTTCGGTAGGAGGTGGATCTTCTTCAAGGGGCGCGTTCCGCGCCGCAGCGGTGGCGGCAGCGTTCGCCGAGCCTACCACTCGGACGGCGCGGACCCGTGCCCTACTCAGCTTCCGATCACGACCTGCAGGCCATTCGTGAGGCCCAGCCGGAAGGTGCTGGGGGTGTAGATCGCCCCTTGCAGATAGAGGCCCTTGCCCGCGAGCGCGGGGACGTTCGGCACGGTGAAACCGAAGGGTGCGGGGGGCGTGCCCCCGCCGCCCCACCCGACCGGCCCAAGCGTGCCGAGGATGCCCCCGCCAACAGTAGACAGCAGCACGTAGGTCTGCACACCCGGCCCGCCCAAACCCAGATTGGGGAGCGGCGTGCCGAGCGGATAGTTCGCGTCGGGCGCGAGCGCGAGCGAGAGGAACGCGAAGCCCGCGGGCGCCGCGGCATCAAGGGGATTTTGCACCCCCAGCGCGAACGTGCCGCCGACGACGGGCGCTCCGGACAACACGACGAGGCTCTGTGCGGGATTGAGCGCCGTCCCGAACGCCGTGAAACCGCCGAAGTACGTCGGCGACTGCACGGTGATGCGGCCCTTCATCGCGGGGATGTGGAGCTGGCAGTAGTAGTCGTAGACGTTTCCCGGCATGGGGTTCGCCTGCAAAAACGCTGCGTCGAAGGTCACCTGGAACGTGTTCGGCGCGACCACGGGGTTGCCCGAGTTGAAGATGCCGTTGGGGATGCCGGTGACCCCGCTCTTCACGTCGTGGCCCCCCACCACCCAGGTCCACCGCACCGTGTCGCCCGGTTGGATGACGATCTGCGCGGGCGAGAACGACATCGTGAAAAGCTGCACCACATGCGTGGTTTGCGCGGTGCCGTTCGCGGGCGCGATGGCGAGGAACGACGCGGTGAGGAGCGCAACAAGGAGCGGACGGAACAGGGTGTTCATGGGATGCGGGTCGAGCGGGGTGGCCATCCGGATGGGCGGCATGGCAAGCACATCGCGCGTGTCTGTCGGCGCGCCGGCGCGCGGGCTCGTGCAATCATCGCACGTCGGGCCGTGCGGTGCCCGGCCCGGCCGCCGGCTGACCGTGCTGGCCGCGACGGATGGGCGTGTGCTGCGGTCGCGGTGCGATCCGGGCAAGGTGTCGGATTGCATTCCCCGAACAGCCAACACCCCGCGGGGATTCCCACGGGCGCGTGGGCCGCGCTCCGCCAGACCTTCGTCGCCCCCATCGGCCTACGCCGTCCCTACACTCGCGCCGACGCGCGGGCGGCCCCGCGCCTTCGCAAGCGGCTTCGAGGAACCCACGCATGGCCACACAACGGGCGCAACCGGATAGCTCAGACGGCAAGCACGATTTAGAGCCCAGCCCGAGCCTTTTGCAGGCGACGACGCCACTCCTCGTCCTCGCCGCGCTTTTGTGGATGTCCGTGAAGCTTTTCGCCGACGACGCATCCTATGGCCCCAACCAGATTGCCCTCGCCGTCGCGGCCGCCGTTGCGACACTGATCGGCCTCTACAACGGCCAGCGCTGGAATGCGATCCAGGAGTCCATCGTCACAGGCATCTCGGTCGCGATGCCCGCGATCTTGATCCTGCTCGCGGTGGGAGCGCTGATCGGGGCGTGGATCCTCTCGGGCACGGTGCCCGCCATGGTGTATTTCGGCCTCGAACTGATGCACCCCGCGGTGTTCTACGCCGCGAGCGCGGTCATCTGCGCCCTGGCGGCCCTCGCGACGGGCAGCTCCTGGACGACGGCGGGCACGCTCGGCATTGGCCTGATGGGCATCGCCCAGGGCCTCGACCTGAGTCCCGCAATCACGGCGGGCGCAGTGATCTCGGGTGCGTACTTCGGTGACAAACTCTCGCCACTCTCGGACACAACAAACCTCGCATCGGCGGTCGCGGGCACCGAGTTGTTCACCCACATCCGCCACATGCTGTGGACAACGATCCCATCGTTCACGTTGGCGCTCCTGGCGTACGCCGCGCTCGGCTTCAACCACGCGGGATCGGGCGACACCGCGGCTTTGCTCAACACACGCACGGTGCTCGACACCCACTTCGACCTGTCGGTCTGGACGTTTTTGCCTCCGCTGGTCGTCCTTGGACTCGCGCTGGCGCGCAAACCCGCGCTGCCGACGATCCTCGCGGGCGCGGCGCTTGGAGCGCTCGTCGCGGTGTGGCGTCAACCGGACCTCGTCGTTGCGTTCGCGGATGCCGAGGGTGTGGCGCGGCCGCTCGCCCTCCTGAAGGGTGTGTGGAGCGCGCTCGCCAACGGATTCGTGCTGACGAGCGGCGCTGCGGGCGTCGACGAACTGCTCTCCCGCGGTGGCATGAAAAGCATGCTCAACACGGTGTGGCTGATCCTGACGGCGCTGTCTTTCGGCGCTGTCATGGAGCACACCGGGCTCCTGAAACGGCTCGTGCGCACGATTCTGGCGGCCGCACGGGGCACGGGATCGCTGATCGCGGCAGTCGTCGGCACGACGATCACCGCGAACCTCGTCACGTCGGACCAGTTCATGGCCATCGTCGTGCCCGGGCGCATGTTCAAGGACGAGTTCCGCCGCCGCGGACTGAAAGCCCGCAACCTCTCGCGCACCCTCGAAGATGCCGGAACGCTGACGTCCCCGCTGATCCCCTGGAACACCTGCGGCGCGTACATGGCCGCCACCCTGGGGGTATCGACGTGGGTCTACGCGCCGTACTGCTTCCTCGCGCTGATCAACCCCGTGATCGCGATCCTGTGGGGAGCACGCGGTATCGCCATCGCGCGCTACGCGCCGGGCGAAACGATCCCCGCGATCGACAAAGACTAAAACGCAACCCGCGCGACGCGGCCGCTGCGAAGGGCACAGCGCAGCGCGCTGCAAAGGGCACAGCGCTGCGCGCTGCAAAGGGCACAGCGCTGCGCGCTGCGAAGGGCACAGCGCTGCGCGCTGCAAAGGGCACAGCGCTGCGCGCTACGGGCAAACGCTGCGCGCGCGGCGCGGTGCCAGTGCCTTCATTGGTGCTGCGGGCGGCGCTGCGGGCGCGAACGGCCGAACGGAGAGCGGCGCGGCTCCGGCGGCGGTGCCCGCAGCGGCGCTGGCCGGCGGATATGCCGGGCCGCCCCATGTCGCCGGCATCGAGCCCTGTCCGCGCAGGGGACGCCCGTGCGGCGCGTTGACCTTGAGCCCGATCGCGGGGCCCGGATCGGGTTGCGGCGACACCCGCGGCACGTCGTGCTTTTGGAACACGCCCACCGGCGGTGCCGTGCCCCCCTGGGCGCGGACGTCGCGCGCAGCAAACACCGCCAAGGCGAGTGCGAGCGCGCCGACGAGTCTGCGCTCAAACGAGTTCAAGGAGCACCTCCGCCGCGGGTTGTAGGACGCGGGGGACATGGCGACGCTTTGCCGCGCGCTCGCGCAGTCCCGCTAGGCCGGGCACCGGCGACGAGCGGATGCTCGATGCGAGGAATCCGCGGCTGTGCTCGTCGATCGGGAAGTCACCTACCTCGGGTGTCACTGCTTCACCCTGGAGATCCGCGAGCAGCGCGTTGATCTGGTGGAACGCGAGGTACATGGGTTCCTCGCGCCGGGCGCTGTAAGCGCGCCGGTAACACTCCGCGGCCTGGGCGTGCGCGCCGAGGCGCCATGCGGCAAGACCGCCGTTGCTGGCAGCGAGCGACCGCCCGAAGCCATCTTCGCACAGGCCCTCGAGTTCGAGCGCTTGATTGAGCGCGGCCGTGTGGTGCCCCGCGCCCGTCAGCAACAGCGGCCACCACTGGCGCGCGCCGCGAGGCTCTCCGAGGCGCAGCGCAGCGGCGAGTAGGGCAAAGGGTTCCCACGTTTCGGTGCGCGAGCGGTCCGCCGCACGTGCGAGCGCCGCACGCACTTCACGTTCGCCGTCCAGGCGTTCCCCGCTCGCGAGCAACCGCAGCGCGGACTCGCCGATCGTGGCGCGCTCAAGGGGCACGGGCACGAGCAACGCGCCGTCGAGGGTCGGCAAACGCAGCGCCGCGAACGCAGCCATCCGCGTCAGAACCGTGGCGACCTCGTCGCGATGGCCGTCCACGAGATGGCGCTCGCAGCGCGTCAGGAACGCGGCACCGGAGGACACCGGGGGGCGTTTGGCGAAGAGCTCCGGCAATGCGGCGGAGCGCTCCACCCGCAGCAAGTTCGAGCGGGGATCCGCGGCGATCTCGACGAGCAGGGCTTCCACCTCCGCCGCCAACACACGTCGTTCGGCACTCACAGCTCGCCCTCCAGGGCCAGAAGGTCCTTCAAGGTGGGTGGATCGAGGCGGGAGAGGGCCGCCAGGCCCGCCGCCAACTGCGCCTCGATCTCGGCTTTCGTCCCGAGCCCGAGGGCTACGGACTCGGCCACGGAGCAGCCCTCGAACGTGAGGGCGAACAGCACGCGCCGATGGGCGCGTGGGCGAGCGTTGAAAACAACCGCGGCGCGCCGCGCGAGCGGCGGTGGCACGCCAAAAACTTCGGCCATCATCGCGTGCAGCCAGTGGTCCGCCGGATCGGTCGGGCGGCGCTCCATCTCGGCAGCGGCGTCGGTGGCGAGCAAACCGCGCAGGGCATCGTGGATGCGCGCGTCCAGCCAGCCTTCGATCGCTGGCCGGCCGCGGTAAAGGGACGCAAGCAGCGCCGTCCGCGCGACCGCCGCCGCATACACCCGATCAAGGTGCACCACGAACCTGCGATCGGCCACGAGCGCCGCGCAGCGCGGCCAAAGGCCCAACGGGTCCCCCTGAAATAGGCGGTCCGCGAGTTCCGCGGGCGCGGCGCCATCAAAAAGCGAGCGCCACGCACCCGCCACCGGCCGCGGACGCGGAGCAGCCGCGACGAGTTCGAGCACCTGCTCCGATCCGTCGACAAGCGGGGCCGGCCGCCTGCGCTGCGGCGGTGCTTCACCCTGGGCGGGTTTGCCCTCCGGTTCCGGTTGCGCCTTCGAAGCTCCGCTCATCCGCCCGCAATCGTTCGGGTACCGCGCCGTTCGATCCCTCGAGTTCCGCACGACGGTACGCACCGCGCGCGGCATTCGATGCGCTGCAATTCGGTTGCGCGCATCGCCGTGCCACCGTTGCGACTGCGCCCGTGAAGCACCCCTGCGTGCGGAGCGTTCAGCGGAAGTCCCGGCTGGTGGGTTCGATCGGCGCGCGCCCGAGCTTGGGCTCGAAAAACTCACCTGCGAGGACGTGCACGACACCGTCGCGCTGCTGCACACGTCCCACGACACCCAAGAAAGACCGGGTGCGCAGCAGCACACGATGGCGCTCGAACACCTGGGGCAAGACCACGAGGTTCACGAAGCCACTTTCGTCCTCCAGGGTCATGAACGTGATGCCCGCGGCGGTGCCGGGCCGCTGGCGACAAATCACGAGTCCCGCATACCGCACCCGCCGGCCATCCCCCATTGCGGCCACACCGCGCGCATCGGGCAACCCGCGCCGCTGAAGAAGCGAACGCAAAGGAGCGAGGGCATGGGCGCGCACGCTGTGGCCCGAGCTCGTGTGGTCCCATGCAACGGTTTCGAAAGAATCGAGGGGCGCAAACGCGGGTGTCGGCGGCGTCAATTCGGCAAACAGATCGCCCTGGACGGTGTTTTGTGCCGCGGCCTTCGGGCGCCGCGATCCCTCGGCCTTGCCCCCGCGCCACAGGGCTTCGCGGCGCCCGCCACAGAGGGAATCGAGCGCCCCCGCTGCCCCGAGAGCCTCGAGCGCGGCCGTCCCCGGCCGCGCTCGGGCCACGAAGTCCGCGAACTCGGCGAAGGGACGCTCGCTGCGCGCCGCGACGATGCGGTGGACATCCGCAAACCCGACACGCTTCACACAGCCGAGCCCCATCCGGATGCCGTTCCCCTCGAGGGCCGCGTCCCAGACGCTGTGCGCCACGTCCGCAGGGAAAAACACGATCCCGTGGCGTTTGGCGTCCTCGACGATTGTCGCCACTGAATAAAAACCCATCGGCTGCGCGTTGACGAGACCGCAGGTGAACTCGCGGCGAAAATGGCGGCGCAGGTACGCCCCGGCGTAACTGATCAGGGCAAAACTCGCGGCGTGGCTCTCGGGAAAACCGTACTCGCCAAAACCCCGGATCTGCTCGAACACACGCTCGGCGAACTCCGGCGCGATGCCCTTCTTCTGCATGCGCGAGACGAGCCGCTCGCGGTGGTGCTCGATGCGCCCCGACTTGCGCCACGCGGCCATGTCGCGGCGCAATTGGTCGGCTTCACCGGGGGTGTAATCCGCCGCAACGACGGCGAGCCGCATCACCTGCTCCTGGAAGAGCGGCACACCGAGGGTTTTGGCGAGGACGGGCTCGAGGCACGGATGGGGGTACACCACGGGCTCTTCCCCGCTGCGGCGACGCAGGTAGGGGTGCACCATGCCGCCGGTGATCGGCCCCGGGCGCACGATGCTGACTTCGATGACGAGGTCGTAGTACGTGCGCGGTCGCAAGCGCGGCAGCATTGCCATCTGCGCGCGGCTCTCGATCTGGAACACCCCCACCGTATCGCCGCGGCAGATTTCGTCGAACGTCTCGGGGTCGTCCGGCGGGATCGTCGCCATGCACAGCGGCGGATCATCCTTGTCCGTGCGCTGTGCGGCGATGAGGTCGAACGTGCGGTGCAGGTGTGTCAGCGCACCGAGGGCCAAGAGGTCCACCTTGAACAGCCCCAGTGCTTCGACGTCGTCCTTGTCCCACTGGATCACTGTGCGGCCCTTCATCGTCGCGTTTTCGATGGGGACGAGCGTTGTCACGGGTTCGTGGCCCAGGAGGAAACCGCCGGGGTGGATGGAGAGGTGGCGCGGGAAATCCTCGATTTCGCCCGCGAGCTCGAGCAGCAACGTGCTTGCGCGTGCATCGAGGTCGAAACCCGCGTCGGATAATGTCCGCGGATCGAGTCGATCCCAGGACGAAGCCATGTTGGACGCGCGCAGGAGCGCCGTTTCGGGGATCCCCAGCGCTTTGCCCACGTCGCGCAACGCCGATTTGGCGCGGTAACGAATGACGTTGGCGACCATCGCCGCGTGGCTGCGCCCATAACGCGCATAAACGTGCTGGATGACCTCCTCGCGGCGTTCGTGTTCGATGTCGAGGTCGATGTCGGGGGGCTCGGCGCGCTCGAGCGACAGGAAACGCTCGAACAAAAGTCCCATGCGCACGGGATCGACAGCGGTGATGCCGAGGCAATAACACACCGCCGAGTTCGCCGCCGATCCGCGCCCCTGAGCGAGGATGCCCGCGCTGCGGCAAAACGCCACGAGCTCGTGCATCGTCAGGAAGTACCCGCCGTACTCCAGTTGGTCGATAACACTCAGCTCTTTTTCGATCTGTTCGCGCACTGCGCCGGGGGGCGGACCGCCGTAGCGCCCGTGCGCACCCTCGAAGGCGAGCCGCGCCAGGCGCTGCATCTCGTTCTCCCCCGGCGCGAGCTTGTCCAGGGGATAGCGGTAGCGCAGGTCGGCCATGGAAAACCGGCAGCGCTCCGCGATGTCGCGAGTGTGCGCGATCGCCGCCGGGTCGTCGCGGAAGAGCTCGCGGAAGCTGGCCGTGCCGTGCAGGTGGTGCTCGGCGTTGGGCTTGAGGCGCCGGCCCGCGCCGTGCAGCGTCGTGCCGTGGCGGATCGCCGTCAGCACGTCCTGCAGCTTGCGCCGATCGGGGCGGTGGTAGAGCACCTCGTTTGCAGCGGCGATCGGCACATTCGCCGCCGCGGCGCACGCCCGCAGCCGGCGCTCTGGCGCCACTTCGTCCGCCCGCCGATGGCGCGCGACCAGCGCATAGACGTCGTCGGCCCCGAACGCTTCGCGCAGGGCCCCCATGGGCGCGTCCGCGCCGCGCGCGAGGGCGATGAGCCCGCTGGCCCGCGCGCAGACCTCGTCCCAGGACACCGACGACGTGCCCTTTGGCGAGCGCAGGCGCCCGGTGCTGACGAGGTCGCACAGGTTGGCGTAACCGGCGCGGTCGCGCACAAGCAGCAGCACGCTCGCGCTGCCCTCGACGGTGACCTCGGAGCCCACGATCAGCCGCAGCCCGAGCTCGCGCGCCTTGACGTGGCCACGCACGATGCCCCCAACCCCGTCGCGGTCGACGAGGGCCAGCGCGTCGAGCCCCGCCCGATGGGCCTCCTCGACGAGCTCGTCCGGATGGCTCGCCCCCTCGAGGAACGAGTGGTTCGACTTGCACCACAGGGCCGCGTAGCTCACGGCCCCACGCTACCAGACAAATGTCTGGCGCGCGCGGGTCCCGGCAGCGAACCCGGCAGCGAACCCGGCCGAGCCGCCGCCGGAGCCCGCCGGGCCAACCGGACCTAACCCAGGGACACGCTCACCCTTCGCCCAAATACCCCATCGACCGCAGGCGCTCCAGGTCGGCCCGCGGCAGCACCCTCGACCAGTCGCGCAGCTTGGGCGGGCGCATCTCCCACTCGGGCAGGAGGGGGGCGAGGATCTCCACGAGATCCGGCTTCGTCCCCGCCAGATCAACACGCTCACCCACGTCGCGGGACAGGTCGTAGAGCTCGGCGCGCCCGATGTATTGGATCAACTTGTGTGCACCGCGGATGACCACCTGCGCGGGCTCGAGCGCGAGCGGGCCGTGCTGGGGAGCTTTGCTGGGATCCCCGAAAAACTCGAGCGTCGTCGTGCGCGTGAGGGACAGGGGCTGGCGCAGGTCGTCGCCGCGCCCAAGGGGCGATCCACCACAGATCGCGGCCAGAGTCGCCGCCACGTCCACGAGCGACACGGGCGCATCCTGTTGCGGCAGATCGACCCCGGGCGGCGGAAACACCACCAGCGGCACGCGCGTGACCTCGTTGTGGACGGTCGTGCCGTGCTCGGTGACACCGTGTTCGCCAAACGCCTCGCCGTGGTCGGACGTCACGACCACCCACGCGTCCGCGAGGACACCGCGGCGCTCAAGCGCGTCGAACAGCTCGCCGAGGGAGTGGTCAAGGGACGTGATCTCCTCGTCGTAACGCGCCTTCAAGCGGTCCAGCTCCGGCGCTGGCAAATGCACCGCGAGGCTGCGCGGTGTTTCGAAAGGACTCCAGGGTGCAAACGTCCCGCGGAACGGCGGCGGCGGCACGTAGGGCGCGTGGGGATCCGTGTAGTTGGCAACAAGGAACAGCGGTCGGCCGGCCGCCTGGTCGACGGCGTCGAGGATCGCGGTGTTGACTTCGGTGGCAAGCGCACCGCCGATGACCTCGTGCCCAAACAGCGACGGTGCAAAACGCGCGCGCAGGCGCTCGCCGAACAGCGGTAGCCCCAAGGCGTGCGGCACGTACTCGTAGCGCTGGAAACCGCGCTCGAGGCCGCGCACACGCGCCAACCAGAAGTTGGCGAACACACACGCCGTCAACCAGCCGCGCTCCGCGTAGCGCTCGGCAAGGGTGGCGGGCGCGTCGATCGCAAACCCCCGTGCGAGGGCCGAACCGTAGTCCGCGCCGTGCTCGGACGCGAGCAAGCCGGTGAACAGCGTCGCGTGCGAGGGCACCGTCCATGTGCCATTCGAGAAAGCGTAGGGGTAGATGCGAGCATCCGGCCGACGTGCCAGGTGCTCGGCGAGCCGCGGTGTCGTCGGTCGGTGGTAACCGTAGATCGAAAGGTGGTCCGCCCGTACGGTGTCGAGCACCAGCACAAACACGTTCGGCTTGCGCTCCGCCACGGACTCCGCGGCCGCGGGCGGCCGCCCGAAACCCGCACCCTGAACGAGCGGTTGGAAACCGAGCGCGCCCCAGGGTTTGGCGCTCAGCACGACACACAACGCGGCAAACAACACCGTCGTCGCCACGGCGCTGAGCCGCGGCGCCGTGCGCGCAAAAACCCATTGCGACGAACGCAGCGCAAAGGGCAACACGAGGATCGCTCCCACGATTCCCGCGCCATGGGGCAACACCAAAAGGACCAGCGCGAGCAGTCCTCCGGCCATCACCCCCTTGGCGACGGGGGGCACGGGCAGCACGGCGCGCGCGGTCGGCCTGTCGCCGTCGTCGGCCCGCTCGCCGAGGCCCCACAGGGCGCCAAACAGCAGCAGCGCCCCCGCGGCGAGCCCCTCCATCAGGGCCCCGCCAAAACCCACCCACAGCGCCAGGGCCCACTTGGCCCGCACCCTGTTGTGGCGCAGGGGAGCCGCGATGCCGAGGGAAAGCAGGAAAAACGCGAGGAATGCGCTGGCGGCGTACGCCAGGCTCGGGGCCGAGTCACCGAAGTGGGCGTAGGTGAACTCCACCGCACTGGACATCACCACCGCCGCGCCCACGGCGACCAGTGCGCCACGTCGGTCGGCTTCGTCGGGATCCAAGGGCGCGGCGGTCATGGAGGTCGACGAGGTTACGACGCGGTCGCAGCCAAGGGGCGCGGTTGCGCCCGTTCTTACCGCACCCTACCGCGACCCCTAGAGCAGAATCGGCTTTTCGTGAGCGCCGATCCGGGGCTCAGCGCCGTGCCGCGCCGTGCCGCGCCGTGCCGCCGTGCAGCCGTGCCGCCGTGCAGCCGTGCCGCCGTGCCGCCGCAATCGACCCGGCCGGACCTGCGGGGGCGGCTTGGGTGCTGTGGGTCAATCGCCGGTCACGCAAGGGTGGCTTGGTGGAACCACTTGCGGCGCTCCACGTCGTAGTAGATCCACACGACGTCGCCGCTGGCGAGCTCGGCGAAGTGGTACTCCCGACGCACCTGGGCGCGCCACCATCCTCCGCACAGGCGGTAGGGCCCGACGATGCGCACCACCTGCCCGCGATCCGTGCCGCACACCACCCATCCATCGGGTTCGTGGCGCGGCCGCGGCGGCAACTCGATCGGCGGATCGTAGATGCGCCGCACAAGTGGCAGCCGATCCCCGCGTGGCCGATCCCCGTTCGACGAATCCCCGCGCCGCGGCGCGGCCGCGGGCAAGCGCACGAGGCGCTCGTAGGTGAAGCTGCGCTCGGGCAGGTGCGCCGGGTTGGCGACGGCCCGCACCACCGCGTCCGGACCCAGGGCGGCAAAGAGCGCGCCGAAGGCCTTGTTTTGCGCGCGCGGGTCGCGGGCGCGGGCGTTCACGAAGAGCGTGTCCTGGCACAGGCGCGCGGGCGCGGGCTCCACCACCACCTCGATGCCAAGTGCGCCCGCGCAGAGCCGCGCGGGTTCGAGGCGCATCCCGAGAAGCCGCAGGAACCATTCAAGGTCCGCGGTCCCGTCACCGGGCTCGACCCGCTCCCGATGGACACCCCCGTCGTCGAGGTCGAGCTCCACCACGAGCGCGTGTGCCACTTCGCCGCGCGCCGCCAACCGCGCGAGCAATGGCCCGGCGAGTTCGCGCACGTGGAAGATCAACTCCTCGAGCGTGCTTTGCGGTTGGTCGAGGTCGACCCGCGCCGCCAGGGGCACGGCCTCCTCTGCCGCGTGGAAGTGCTCCTCCTGGGACCCTGCCGCGAGGCGCTGCAAAAGGTGGACTTGCGGCCCAAAACGCTCGAGCACTCCTCCACCCGGCAGCCGCGCGAACGCACCCACCGTCGTCACCCCGAGCTTAGCCAGCTTCTCGCGCGCCACCGGTGGCAGGTTGAGGCGCGCGAGCGGCACCGATTCCGTGTGCGTGCGTTCGGCCGCCGCGTCGGCAAAGGACATCAGGCCCGGAGCAACACGCGCTTTGGCCGCCGCGTAGGTCGTGAACTTCGCAAAGCCCAGGGCCAAACGGCCTTCAAAGCCGGCCGCGGCGAGGTCCGCGAGGATCGCGTCACCCCACAGGGACGGGCGCGGGTAAAGCCGACCCAGGCCGTGTCCGTGCAGCCAAAACACGCCGTCTTCGTCTTCCTTGGGCTCGACCAGCGGCGAAAAGCGCTGCAAACGCGCAAGCAGATCCGCCGACGCCGCACGCACCCGCACGCTGTCGATCACACCGGCGCACAGGTCTGCGCACAGCCCAAGCGCCGCGGCATAACGGGTGCCTGGCAGCACACCGGCGGCCCGCGCGAGCTCATTCGCATGGGTCACCTGCGCTTGCGGGCTGTCGCGCTCCACCACCGCCGCCGCCTTGCCCTTCCAATCGGGGTTGAGGACACCCAGCAATTGCAGCGCGAACGCGGGGAGCTCAAGGCAAGCCAGGCGGTCCAAGACGCACCTCGCGATGCTGCCAGCCCCGGACACGCTGGCGGTCGCGGTCCACTTGGATGCAGAGGTCGAAAGCGCCCCCTGTTGCGCGCGCGAACTGCGCATCGGCGCGCAGGGACACGAAGGAGCCAAGCGAGGGCGCGCTGGGCGGTTTTTCGGTGAGGAAAACGATGGCCGTGCCGTGTGCGCGGGCGAGGCCGGCAAAACGCGACAGGGTGGAAAGGGGCGGTGTGAGCGCGCCGAGGTCGAGCACGATTAGCCCAAAACCGCCCGAGCGCGCGAGGATGTCCGCCCCGCGCGAGAGTTCGTCCGCATCCGCGACACGCACGATCGCGAGCGCGTCCAAATCGACACCCAGCGCGTCGAAATCCGCGGGAAAAAACCCGCGCCAACGGGGTCCGACCCAGGCACAGGGTTCGCCGCCGCGCTGGGCGTCGAGCACGAGCAGCGCCGCGGCCGAATACACCGCACCCCCGCGCCAGCCGGCCACTTCGACGAGGCGCCCGCGCAGGTCTTCGAGCGTCCAGGTTGCGGGCCCGCGCTGCGCCGCGGAGCCTTCGAGGGCGGCCGCTTTCACCGCGCCCACGTTCAATCCCGCGCTCCCCATCGTTTCACCCCTCAAGGTGCCTGCGCACCTCGACCACCTTGCCCAGGATTTCGAGCGACGCACCCGCGGCCACGACGATCGGCGCAAACGCGGGGTTCGCGGGGCGCAGCTCCACGCGCCGCCCCTTCACGAACAAACGTTTCACCGTCGCTTCGCCGTCGAGCCGCGCGACGACGATGTCGCCGCTGCGCGCCCGCGCACGGGTGTCGACCACCACCAGGTCCCCGTCGAGGATCGCCGCATCGCGCATGCTTTCCCCCACGACCCGCAGCGCGAAGAGCCCCTCCCCGCGGAGCGAACTGCCATCCCCGCGGAGCGCATAACCGCGGCCAAGGTCGACGCCCACTTCGCCTTCCCGTTCCTCCACCGCCTCGCTCCAAGAACCCGCCGGGACACGCCCGAGCACCGGCACGAACACGAGCCGCCGCGCGCCCGCCGCGAGCCGCGTTGCCTGCTCACGTGCCTGTTCACGTGCCTGTTCGCCGCCGGGCAGCCGCCATCCCCGCGCCCCGCTTTCCTTCACGAGCCGCCCCTCGGCCGCCAGCTTTTCGAGCTGGGCCCGCACGCTCTCGAGCGCCCGCAGCCCCACCGCGTCGCGCAGCTCCCGCAGGGACGGCGCGCGCCCGCGCTCGATGCCAGCGCGCACGGCCGCGAAGATGCGCTCCCGCGTGCTGCCGGCTTCCCCCGCCGTGGTCTCCGCCTTCGCCCCCCCTTTGGCCGCCATGGGACCAGCCTAGCAGACAAACGTCTGCCTGCAAGCCCCCGCCACCCGAGGATCAGCGCAGCGGAACAACGGCCCGGGTTTCGGCCCCGGGCTCCAGCACTACGCTCGTCTCGGCGCCCAGATTGCCCCACTCGGCCAGCACGCGGTAACGCCCGTGGGGCAGGCCGACGAGACGCACCACACCGTCCCCGTCCGCGACGAGCGGCCTGCGCGGCACCGCCCCCAGCTCCATCCATGCCCAAACCGCCGTGCGTCCGCCCCACACCGCATCCAAGCTCTCGAGCGCGACCGCGGCACCCGCTGCCGGGCCCGTCGGGGAGCGAACGTCGAGGACGAGCCCGCCGCGGCGGCGCGCCTCGGCGTCGATGCGCCGGACACCCGGTCCGAGGTCGAGGGTCCGCGGCTCGTACCAGGGCCCATCGGGTGCGGCGGTGAGGCGGTAGCGGCCCGGCTGAAGTCCGCGGAAACCGAACCCGCCGCTGGGGAGAGGCGCGACCGCGCCGACAAGGAGCGCGCCGCTTTCGTCCTGCAGGTAGAACGCGCGGCCATCTAGCGCCAGATCGCCGTCCCGCACGGCGAGCTCCACGTGCCGCGCGGGATCGAGGCGCAGCTCGATGACCCCGGCCCGCGCCGCAGCCGCGGCGATCTCGACCACACCCGTGACACGCGGCTGTGCACCGCCAAGCAGCACGTCACGCAACACGTCACGCAGCACAGCGCGCAGCACGTCCCCGGGCGACATGCGCACCCGCGCGCGCCCGGATCCATCGACTGTCAGCGACGCCGCACCCGCGCCGTTCAACGCGCTCCCGTGCAGCCACAGGTCGAGGCCGCCGAGGGGCTCGCCGTCCAGGTCGAGCAGCATGACATCGAGCACGAGCGGCGCAGGCTCGAGTTCAACGCTGCGCACACCGTCCAGCGCCACGCGCTTGCGCACGATCAGTCCGCCGGTCGCATCCTGCACGTGGATTTCGACCTCGTCCGCCGGCATGCGCTCCACCGCGAAGACCACACCCGCAGGCGCGCGCGCGAACTGCGTCACGACATGGCCGCCGGGATCGGTGTAGACCAAACGCCAATCGAGGGGTTCGCCCGACGGCGGCAGCGACTCCGTGTGGAGCAGATGCAGTTCGAGCGTGCGACCGGGTGCAACGGCGAGCACCGCTTCGGGATGCTCCAGGGGGTCAAAATCGATGGTTTGCACGCGCACGTCGCCGAGCCGTGTGAGGCTTGCGATCTGCAGCGTTCCCGCAAGCGCGTCGAGCCGCGCGCGGCCCGCGTGGTCAAAGGCGATCCCAACGGTGTCCCCGATGTCGCGCAACAACCGATAACCGTCCAGCACGGGCTTGGCTCCGCCATCGGGTTGCGCATCAAGCCGCACGCGGAGTTCCGCCGCGGGTTCGAGCAGCAACTCGATCCCGCTCGGTGGGTCGAACACCGCGCCAGCGCCGAGTGGTTGCGCGAGCGTTGCGTGGCCGTTTGCCGCCGCGATCAGCCGTTGAGCCTGCGCTGGCACGGGAAAGAGCTCAAAATGGCCGTCCGGGTCCGCCGGTGCGGACACCGCGAGCCAGCCCAACGCCACGTCGCCGCGCGCCAAAACTTCGACACCCACCACGGCGCCTGGTACGGGTCGGCGGTCCGTGCGCGCAAGGACCCGTCCCGTGATGCGCCGCGCCGGGCGCAGCTCGACATCGACCACGCGTGTCTCACCGGCCGCCACGTCGACGTCGACGCGCGCACTTGCACCGTCGGGCGCGACGACCCACGCCGACCACGGGCCGGGGTGCAGCCCATCGATCCGCGCGAATCCGTCCGCACCGGTCGTGGGCCAACGGGATTCCTGCGCGGCATTCGAATCCCGCGTCCAGAGCCAAAGCTCAAACTCTGGAATAGAGACGCCCGCCAAGCGCGCGCGCAGGCGGAGCGCGCCACCCCAGGTGAGCCGAACGGTTCGCATGGGACCGCCTGAATGCGCAGCAAGAGGCTCCAACGTCTGGTTGAAGTCGGCGTAGCCGTCGGCACGCACCACGAGTTCGACGGGAAGGCCTTCGGGCAATACAAGGCGTGCTTCGCCGAACGGGTCGGTGGTGTTGCGCGCGCCCTGTTCGCCCAGCGCGTCGCTCCATCCGGCAAAGATGTCCGCGGCGCCGAGTGGCGCGCCGTCCGCGCCCAGCACGACAAACGCTGCCTCCACACCCGGTTGCGCGTCGAAATGGAGCGAACGCCGATCCCCGGGCAACGGCGCACCGAGGGACTGTTGCTGGGCCGCCAGGCGCCCCAGCGCGAGATAAGCAAGGTGTTCCGGTTGTTCGTTTCCTGCGACGAGCGGCACGCGCAGGGGTCCGAAGTGGCCATCCGCGCCCACGGCCGCGGCGGCCAACGCCACACCGGACATTCCATCGAGCGCGCGCACGAGCACGTGGCTGCCCCTCGAGCGCGCTCCTGAACGCGTGTCGCCCGCGCCGTCGAGCGCGTAAACCGCGCCGTCGAGCGTGTAGCTGGGACCGAGGACGAGTTCCAAATCCGCCGGAACTTCGCCCGCAAACGGAACAGCGCGTTCGTCCCCGCGGTGTGCCGCGATCCAGCGACGCGGCGCGCCGCCCGCGAGTACCACCGCTGCGGCGGCGTCCAGTTCGAGTTCGCGCACGAGCGCGGGCTCCAGGTCCGAGGGCGCGGGCGCTCCGCTGGACGGCGGATCGATCCACGCCACCCGCAACATGGCACCCGTCGCGGGCGCACGATCCACCGTGCGAACCCGCACCGTTGCTGTGGGTGCGTCGGCGCACACGAGCAGCGCACCGCGCGACAGCACATCGGCGAGCGCAACGAGTGTCGCCGCCTTGCCGTGCGCGGTCGCAAAGAGCCAATCTCCGCCGCTCGCGCCCGCGGGCAGCTCCACCGCGCCGTCGACGTCGCTCGTGTGGACTTGCGCGAGCGCCGCTTCCACCGCCGCCGCCGCGAGCCACCGCTCGCGATCGGCGATCGGTCCGGCGTGGTGGGGCTCGATCCGGTGGAGCGAGAGCTGCGCACCCGCCAGAGGTCGCAGCGCCCCATCGACGACCACGACGCGTGCGGGAGCGGGGGCGGCCGCCGCGCGCGAAAAGGCGCCCGTCGCGGGCGGCAGCGCTTCGACGGACGGGCTGGCAGAGGAATCCGCGCCGCGCGGCGGAGCCACGCGCGCTTCGGCTTGCCAGGGCGCGGAAGTCGGGGAGCCGGATGCAGCTTCCGCGGCGCCGGGCGGGGGCTCAACGGCGCGGCCGCGCAGCAACGCGCCTAACGCGAGAACGGCGAAAACAAGGCCCAGACCAAAACCGAGCGCCACGAGAACCCGTTTGAACCGGGGCGGAACCGCGCTCGTAATGTTTGCCATGGTCGGGCGTCGACGGCCTGCGCCGCACGCGACCGTACTTTGCGGCGCGCCGCGGGACAAGTTGGTCGCCCGCGCAGTGCCAACGCCGATCGGACGCACGTTGGGAATCCCGCGGGGTCCCCGCGCTCGCCGTGCCCGCCAAGTGGTCCGGCGCGCGACAATCAAAGCGGGCCGCGCCCCTTCCGCCATGGCTCCGACCGTTCGCCACCTCACGCCCCTCGACCACCACCTCACGCGGTGGAAAAACGGCCGCGGCACCACGCGTCAGATCGCGACGTGGCCGCTCGGCGCGACGCTGGACGACGGCGACCTGTGTTGGCGCGTGGCCCTCGCGGGAGTCGCCGAGCGCGGCCCGTTCTCGCAGTTCCCGGGTTACGAGCGGCTCCTTGTCATCACCCGCGGCGCGGGCCTGCTGCTCGAACACGACGGCGATGCGCCGCGCGCGGCCCTCGCAGCCCGCGTGCCCTACCGCTTCAACGGGGACTGGAGCACCATCGCCGAGCCCGTGGGCGGCCCGGTCGAGGATTTGAACGTGCTCTTTGACGGCGAGCGCGTCCAGGCGAGCGTGGAAGTGCTCCAACTCGGCGCACGGCGTTGGCGCGGCGAAGTTTGCCCCGCCGGGACGAGCGCGAACTCCGACGAGGCCGCCCACGTGCTCCTGCACGTGTGCGACGGAAACCTGCGCGCGCGTTTCACCGGCGAAGAGGAGGCGTTCGAGCTACACGCAGGCGAAACCCTCCTGGCGAGCGAGCTAGTAGGCGCGGAGGAGTTGGACCTCGCCGGCCGCGCCGACGACACCCTCGCCTTGCTCATCACGCTGCTCCCTGCTGCCCGTTAGCGAAGCAGCCCCCGATCCCACCCACCGTGAACACCACACCGATTCGCAGCCTGCGCCCGGCCTTCGCTCTCGCGTTTGCCCTCGCGTTTGGGGGCCCCGGCTGTTCCAGCATCCGCGACAATCAGGCACCGCCCACTCCCACACCCGCACCCCCCACCGAAGCGGAACGTGTGGGCGACGCCGTAATTGCATTGCTCAGGAGTCAGATCGCAGCGTGGAACCGCGGCGATCTCGACGCTTTCCTCGAGATCGGCTACTGGACGGACGACGGCCTGACGTTCGTTTCGGGCGGGGCAATGACTCGCGGCTTCGAAACCGTCGCCGCGCGCTACCGGCGCCGCTACCTGGAAGAGGGTGCGACCATGGGGCAACTCACCTTCAACGAACTCGAGGTGGACACGCTCGCGCCGGGCCTCGCGCGCGCCATCGGACGCTGGGATTTGGTGCGCGACGGCGACGAGCCCGAGGGCGGCCGGTTCACGCTGTTGCTGCGCGAACTCGACAGCGGCTGGCGTATCGTCTACGACCACACGAGCGCGGATTGAAGTCGTTCCTTCGGCGCGGTCAGCCGCTCGCCGCTGCGGCCCGCGCGCTCCGCCGCGCAAGCAGATGCAGCGGATAAAGCGCCAAAAACCCGAGCGAGGTCACCACGTGCGCGATCAAGAGCGCGTCGCGCACCGCCGGGTCGCCCACCACCTGCAAGAGGTAGCCGCTCGCGACCATCGGCCACACGAGCGCCGCGAGTGCGAGCCCCGTCCGGCGGCGCGGTTGCCAGCCCGAGCGCACACGCACCCACACGTGCCCGAGCCACACGAGCCCGAGCGCAAACACGAAGAGCGGGGCAAGCAGCACGTGGGCATGCAAAAAATCGGGCTGCGCGGGGTGGTTGACAAGGGCGAACTCGTCCGCGGGTTCCATCGCGTAAACCATTGCCGTGAGCACGGCGCCGGTGCCGCACACCGCCGCCGCGCTCGCGTGCATGAACCAAGCTTCGCCGCGGCTCATCGGGTCCGTTCAACGGGCGAACGCGCGCCCTTGGACTTCGGCTGAGGCTCGGGCCCGGGCTCGGGCTTCGGCTCCGGCGGCGGCTCCGGCGGCGGCGGCTCCGGCGGCGGCGGCTCCGGCGGCGGCGGTGGGAACAGCTCGGCCTGCAATGCCAACGCCCGGCGTGTCGCATCCACCGTCGCGCGCGCGGTCAGAGTTGCGCCGGCCACGGCTCGCACCCCGCGGCCAAGCTCCAAATCCCGATCGAGCTGCCGCCCCTCGAACTCTGCGTACCACCGCTCGCGCGGCAAGTACTCCTTGGGCTCGAGGAACGCAAGCACTTCAATACGCCGCACACGACCGTCGACCGATGTCGCGACGAACAGTGTTTCGCGCAGGGTACGCACCCGGTGGGTATCCACCCACGCGATACCGACCATCGGACCCGGTTCGTTGTCCTCGCCCGGGCCGCGTGCGATGTACGGGCGCGCCACCGCGCTCGGCAACTTCGCGCCGAGGCGGCGTTCGACCGCCGCGCGTTGCTCGGCCGTGAGGTAAATCGTCTCCTTGTGGATGGTGCAGCCTTCGAACGCAAGTTCAAGAGCCTCGTCAAGGTTGAGCAGCACCTCTTCGGCCACATCCACGCGCGCGCCGTCGACACGCGAACCGGCCACACGCGAACTGTCCATCGGCACACCCTGAACGGGGGCTCCGAGGACGGCCACAACGACGATTGGAAGCCACAACCGCGCGCGCATCAGAACACGTAACCCATGGATAGACGCAAGAGGTCTTGGCCCGTGCCCGCGTCGTTGTCGGCGTCGACGTAGTCGGCCTTGATGATCACCTGCTCCGTCGGTTTCCAGGCGACGCCAAACGTCCAGTTCTGTGCATCCCGCGCGGCGTTTTCCGCGAAACCGTCCGGCACGTCGTCCTGGGTATCGTAGCGCTCGAAGCGCACGAAGGGAATCAGCGCCTGGCGCGTGCCCGCTCCGTTCAGGACGTCGTAGCCCGCCTCCAGGTAATACCCCGACAGCTCTTCGCCGATCGAAGCTGCACCCGTGAATCCGAGCTCGCCGTTGAGCTCGGCGACGTCGTCGAGCTGCGCGAGGATACCCAATCCGCGCAGTCGCAGGCCGCGCCATTGGTACTCCGCGTGCACGTCGACGATCGTCGTACGCACCGAACCCACGTCGAGGTCTTGCCCGGAGTTGCCCCAATAGAGCGATCCACCGACCAGCAGATTGTCGATACCGACGTAGTCGAGCCGGCCAACAAACGCCACATCTTCGACCTTCGCCTCGCTGCCCTTCTGGCGCCCACCGCGCAGGCCGTTGCTCGTGAAACCTTCGGCATCAAGGCCATTCACCATGTACGCACGGTACTCAAGTTGATCCGTCGCACCGACGACGCCAATCCCGTTCTCACGCCACGTCGAAGGGATGATCAAGCGCTCGATCTCGGGGCGATTGGCGCTCCAGAACGTTGTCGGTTCGTGGATTTCGTTGACAAATCCCATGGGGATCAACAACAGACCGGCGCGCACGGAGAACGCTGCGGTCGCCAGGTATTCAAGGTACGCAAACTCGACCGAAACGGAGCCCGCGGAGTCTCCGTCGGCGGTGTCTTCGACGCTGGCGTGCTCGAACTCGAACTCCGTGTTGAGGAGCCACTTCTCATCAAACTTGTATCCGACATAGAGGATCGCGCGTAGGAAATCGAGCTCGTCGGTCACGCTTCCGCCCTGGCGGTTTGTGTACAGCATCTCGCCGTAACCGCCGATCGAAAGTCGGCCCTTCGCGAAGTAGATCTTCGAGGCGGCCGGCGCGAGGCCGTGATGGGCTGCGCCGACGGGCGTGAACGTGTCGCCGTGGTCCTGGCTCTCGAGTTCTTCCGCGAGCAGGTCTAGGCGGCGCGCGAGCTCGGCGTTCGTGCGCTCCAACTGCGCGAGGCGCTCGTCGGAGGATGCGGGCCGGTCTTGCGCCGTCTGCTCGGGCGCGCGCGGCGAAACCGCGGCGGCCGCCAGGGAAATGCACAGGGCAAAGGTCGTGGGGAGCATCATCGCAGGGAGTGGGGATCGCCGACGTGGTCGGTTGGGGGGATCGAGGGAGAAGCCGTGGAAGGCGCCGCGGGTGCGGGGTGTGGAACCACGCGGGTCACACCGTCGCCCGTGACGAGTTCGAAGCCGGGGGCCGCGCGCACGCGACCCACAAGGCCGTGCGAGAAGCGCAACTGCGTGCCGCCGTCGGTGGGGATCAGCAACAGGACGTCGACACCCGCGGTGCGCTCGGCGAGCGCCAGCGCACCGTCGGGCCCGAGCACAAAACACCCGGTCGACAGCGCGTCGGCGCCCAGCGCCGTCGGCGCGAACACAGTGGCGCTGCCGAAGTCCGCGGCCGGTTCGCCGGTCCGTGGATCGAGGAGGTGCGGGCGCGGCGCTTCGCCGCCCTCCCCTGCGGGTCCCCGCAGATTCGCGGAGGTCGCCGCGCTGACCGCGCCCGGCGGCGCGTCAACATGCACGAGCGCGCGCGCACGGTCCCGTGGGCCCGCGACCGCGATCACGCGGTCCGCCACGCCGAACCAGGCCACCTGGCCGCCGAAGGACAGCCGCGCACCGTGCACCGGGTCCGCCGCGCTCGCAAGCGCCGCCAAAGCTGCGTCGAGCCCAGCGCCCTTGCCAAAACCGCCTTCTTCGACGGTGACGCGGGCGTTTCGGCGGTAGCCCTGGAACGCTCCCGCGCTCGCGCCGGGCTCGACAGCCAGCGCTCGCCAGGTGGAATCCGCGCACGCGAGCGCGATCTCGTCCTGCGACGGCCGGCGGCCCGCGCCGCGCAGGTCCCACAGGGCCACGAGCGCCCCCACTGCCGGATCGAAGGCGCCCCCGGTCGCCCGCGCCCACTCCAGCGCCTCGCTCAGCTCCCGCGCGAGCGCCACACAGAGCTCAACCGGCACGCCGGCGGGCGCGCGGTTGAAACGCGCGAGCTCCGAGTCCGCGGTCCAGGTCGAAAGCCGCTCCTGCGCGCAGTCGAGGCTGTCCACCACCATTTGCGAGGCGGCAAGCGCCGATCCGCGGTTCGCCGCCGCGACGGCGATGTCGACGTGGGTACCCATCGACACCACGCGACGCTCCACGCGGGCCGGTTCGGCGGTCGAGCCGTCCGGTGCGACCTGAGCCTTCGCCGGCGCCGCCATCCACAACCCCACGCCCGCCGCGATTGCGAGGCCGAACGCGCGGCATCGGGGGCGTTCGAGGGGGAGCGAGGGCCGCGTGGAGCGCATGGGGCGAGGATGAGACCGCACATGAGACTCATTCTCAAGTAAAGAGGCGACAAAAACGGCGTGCGCCCGGGAGCGCGGGCCTCCAGGCCCGCCTTGGAGCATTGCGCGACCACGACGAAGCCTCACACCGTGCCTCACACCGTGCCGCACACCGTGCCGCCCACCGTGCGCGCGCCCGGGAGCGCGCCCGGGAGCGCGCCCGGGAGCGCGGGCCTCCAGGCCCGCCTTGGAGCATTGCGCGACTACGACGAAGCCGCTCACCGTGCCGCCCACCGTGCCGCCCACCGTGCCGCCCACCGTGCCGCCCACGGGGCGCGCCCGGGACCCGGCGCTGGCGGCGGGAGCGGGGCGCGCCCTATCCTCTACTCCATGAGCGAAATCGCGACGATCCACGGGCGAGAGGTGCTCGATTCGCGGGGCAACCCGACGGTCGAGGTGGAAGTGGTTCTCGAGAGCGGTGCCTTCGGGCGCGCGGCGGTCCCCTCGGGTGCGAGCACGGGCCGCTACGAAGCCCACGAGCTGCGCGACGGGGAGGGCCGTTACCTCGGCAAAGGGGTCCTCAAGGCCGTGGAGAGCGTCAACACGGAGATCGCCCGCCACCTCGTCGGCTTTGAGGCGCGCGAGCAGGCGGCGATCGACCGCACGATGATCGAGCTCGACGGCACACCAAACAAGAGCCGCCTTGGCGCCAATGCACTGCTCGGTGTGTCCCTCGCCGTCGCCCACGCGGCGGCCCAGGAAGCCGGACTGCCGCTCTACCGCTACCTGGGAGGCGCGGGCGCGCGCGTGCTGCCCGTGCCGATGTTGAACATCCTGAACGGCGGCGCCCACGCGGACAACAACGTGGACCTGCAGGAGTTCATGGTGATGCCGTTCGCGGGCACCCGCTTCAAGGAAGGTCTGCGCATCGGCGTCGAGATCTTCCACACGCTCAAAAAAGTGTGCAAGGAGAAGGGCTATTCGACCGCGGTGGGCGACGAGGGCGGTTTTGCGCCCAACCTGCGCTCCAATGAAGAGGCGATCGAACTCATCCTCACGGCCGTCGAGCGCCTTGGCCTTGCACCCGGACGCGACGTGTTCATCGCCATCGACGCCGCGGCCGCCGAGTTCCTTAAGGACGGCAAGTACCACGTGGACGGCAAACCCCATTCGTCCGAGCAGTTGATCGAGCTGTATGCATCGTGGCGCGAGAAGTACCCGATCTTCTCGATCGAGGACGGGCTCGACCAGGACGATTGGGCGGGCTGGGTCAGTTTGACCAAGTCGATGGGCGACCGTGTCCAGCTCGTCGGCGACGATCTTTTTGTCACAAACGTCGACCGGTTGCAGCAGGGCATCGACAAGGGCGCGGCGAACGCGATCCTGATCAAGGTCAACCAGATCGGCACGCTGACGGAAACCCTCGAGACCATCGCGCTCGCGCAGCGCGCCGGATACCGCTGCGTGATGAGCCACCGCTCGGGCGAGACCGAGGACACAACCATCGCCGACCTCGCGGTGGCCACCAACGTCGGTCAGATCAAGACCGGCGCCCCGTGCCGCTCCGACCGCGTCGCAAAGTACAACCAACTGTTGCGCATCGAAGAGGACCTGGGCGACGCCGCGGTTTACGCGGCGCGTTTCCTCGGGTGAACGATCCCGCCAAGGACTACGCCCGCGTGCTGCGCGGACGCGCCGGGGCATTCCCGCGCGCCGCGCTCGAGAGCACGCGCTGGACGGAACCCCACCCGCTGCTTGTCGAGCGGCTGTGGCGCGCTTTGCCCGTTCTTGTCGCGGCGGGCTTCATCGCCCACCTGTGGCACTTCGGTCTCGAGCCCGCGTGGGCGGAGCGCACACGGCTGCGCGCGGCGCACGGCGTGGTGCTCGCGGACAACGCGGACCTGCGCGCGGTGCACGTTCAACTGGTAGCGGCGCGCGATGCGCTCGAGGACCCGGTTTACCAGGAGCGCCGCCGCCGCTGGCGTTACGAGCGCCGCAGCAACGCACCGCTCGAACAGGAATCGGGCGCGGCACTGGCCACAACCCGCGCAGAGGTCGCTGAGGCGATCGCACGCCATGCCCGCGTCGCGGTCGAAAGCACCGCGTCGGAAGAGCCCGCGTCGGAAGACACCGCGACGGCGCCGGCCGCGGACGCGCAGATCGTGCTTGAATCCGCGCGGCCTGAACCCGCGGCCGGCGCCGTCGCTGACGCACGGAGGCTGGCGTTGGGCGTCGTCACCTCGCCGAAGACCTT
>ENA-ORBV01002974-ORBV01002974.1-microbial-mat-metagenome-genome-assembly--contig:-NODE-2974-length-34725-cov-9.245151_pt1 | contig 34725 bp, 59 predicted proteins | sample MGYA00237777_ERZ505514 | MGnify/ENA primary metagenome ERZ505514 (study PRJEB26160, sample SAMN06269048) | microbial mat metagenome | isolation source: Oligotrophic lake microbial mat | place... | reverse complement strand
ATGATACGGCGACCACCGAGATCTACACCTCTCTATTCGTCGGCAGCGTCAGATGTGTATAAGAGACAGTCGAAGGCGCCATCGGCAGCGCCGCGCAGTCGGCCTTCACGGTCGTAATCCCCGACCTCAACACCGCGCGCCTCGAAACGCGCCTGCACGCGGTCGAGCCGAGCTGGAACATCCGGCGCAACCAGCGCGAGCTGGACGAGCTGGTCCTTGTCTTCGGCTTCCCGACGACCGGCCAAGAGGGCACGGTGCTCCGCTCCGACTCGGGCCGGTTCCCGGTGTACGTGACGTATGCCATCGGCACGGGCGAGCCGTTGTCCGCCTACCAAGACGGCAACCTCATCCTCGGCGCCAGCGTCAACCAGAGCGTCGTCACGGGCATGTACCAGCAGGTGCTCGCCCGAGAGGGCACAGCGGGCCTGACGCCCGCAGAGAAGGTCGACGCGGGTCCGACGCTGACGCTGGGCGGTGCTGGCGTGGTCGACTTCGAGATTGGCCGGGTCACGCCGGCAGAGGTCGAGGCCGAGGCTGAGTCCGACTGGGGCCGCGCGCCTGACTCCGTCCCGTGGACAGACCTCGTGTCGAACGTGATGCTCGACTATCCGACCGACGTGTCGAAGGCGGGGACCATCGAGCGTATCGCATGGGTCGGAGGGCGCGCGTTCGACGGCACGGAGGGCTGGGTCTCCTACATCCGCCGTGACTCGCTCGGCGTCGCGGCAGCCATCTACGCCATCGACGTCGTCAACGGCGCGCCGCGCTTCGCCGAGCTGGCGTTCCACCCCGACTACCCGAACATGCTGACGCCCGACACGACGCGCGAGCTGCGCCGCCATGCGTGGCTGGATGGCTTCGCGTCGCCGCCGGCTCCTGCGCCCGAGCGGACGCTCGTCCGGGCTAACGCCACCCGGAGGATGCGGTTGCGCACGAGCTGGAACGACTCCACTCGCCGCGAGAACGAGCTGGCGGCGGACCTGACCGGCGACCTCACGAACCAGTTGGTCGCGTTCTCGAACGGCGTGGGCTACTTCAACGCCGACTCGCGCCTCGTGATGTTCCGGCGCAACGGGGAGCGCGTCATCCTCGTGAGCCCTGACGTCACGAACCCCGATGATGCCGAGCTGCTCGCCATCTTCAATCGGACGCCCTTCCCGACGACGCCCGCGCCGACGGGCGTGCCGGTGAGCTACATCTCCCGGGAGCGAGGCCGCTGGGAGTCGGTGTGGAGCGCCTACGGGACGGCTATCCGCGCGGACGCACACTGGAGCGACCCCGGTGTGTGGGAGCTGGACGTCGAGGGCCAGCCTATCCGCTACTGGGTCACGACCGAGGGCGTCGCCGGGGTGTGGGAGCTGCACATCGACGGCGACGGCTCGGTGAGCCTGAACCCCGACTTCGACATGACGGGCCTCGATGACGCCGCCATCACGGCGCGCTTCAGCCTCGCGCCCAACACGCGCCCCTCCGTAGTGGCCGGGCTTGGGCGCGAGCGCGCCGCGGTCACGATAGAGCGCGTGTCGTCCCCCGACTTCACGCGCAGGGCGATTGCGCTGGGCCTGCCGACGCATATGTCGGGCCGAGTTGGCCGGGCCATGCAGGCGCTCACTACCAGCATCGGAACGCAGGTTCTCGCCCTGTTCGACGGCGGCGCACTTCAGGCGTTCAGGGTCGACCATGGCGACCGAGTACATGGCGACCGAGTAGCCATCGTGACCGACGACGCGTCGCCGCTCACGGACGCCGTACTGCACTCGTATCTCGCGGCGGCTCCCGGGGTCGTAGTGACCCCTCCAGACCCACTCATGGTGGACGACGACGTACTGTGGGCCGACCTCGGTGCCCGCTCCACCGTCCGCGCGGGCGAAGACATCATCGCCGAGACCCCTGACGGCCTGCTCGTTTACTACGCCCTCGGGCTCGCGACAGCCACGAAGGACACAGCGACCGGCGTCATCCGATACCGCAGCGCCATCGGGCCGGTAGCCGCCCGGGCGGTCTGGAGCGACCCGAACGTGGACGGCAGCACCGGCTCGGCCCCAGCCGCCCCGGCCCCAGCCGCCGAGCTGCCGGCCGATTGGGACGAGGCGGTCGGCTCGTTCATCCTCGACCGCTGGGACGGCACGAACATCACGGGCACGGTCACGGTCACGGAGTGGGACCGCAGCAACCCGGTCGAGGACGGCCCTGCCGGCGCCATCGTTCGCATCCCACCGCCCGGCGGCAACGTGGTGATGTACGCGTCGTACGACGGCTTGGGCAAGCCTGACGGGTTCCTGTTCCTGCCGAGTGACGACGATGGCGAGCTGGGCATCGTGGTGACCAGACCCGGGCTCGACGACATCACGAGCGGCGCCATCGCAAGTGAGCTGCGCACCCGCGCCCGTCAGGCGGTCTTCATCCTGTCCGCGACGTGGGCTCGCGCCAACGAGGCCCAGCGTCAGACCGTCGGTGTCCGGGTCTTCATTCCGCCACCCGCGCCAATCCAAATCATCATTCCACCACTCGCGCCCCGGCCCGCCATGCCGACGGTCGCCGGCATGGGCTACGACGCCATCCAGACCGACTACGACTTCGACGCGACGATGAACACCGTCGCTGGTGGCATGGAACAGGACGGTCAGGTCAACGACATCTCCGAGGTGCTGGACGGCCCGCCCAACACGTTCGCCCTGCACGGCCCGTACAGCTCACCGTGGAGCGGCGAGACGAACGGCGGCGTCGTCTACTACGGCCCGCACGGCGGGGCGGTGGCCGTGGCCCACATCGGCATGGCGCAGGGCGGTCAGACGACGCCCGACAACCCGGACGGAATGCGCTCGACCGGCGTTCACTACATCAAGGTCCATCCGTCGTTCCGGCGACTCGGGATTGCCACGAGGCTGTATGAGTGGGCCACGCTGGCCGGGCTCCAGATTGAGGAGGAGTCGGGTCTCCACGGCCTGACCACTGACGGTGGCCGGTATTGGTCGGCCCGCCGAGCCAAGCCGTTCAGCCGGGTGTCCATGGCCGTCAGCCGGATGCGGCCCGAGCTGGGCGATGCGACCACGTTCGACGACGTCATCCATCTGCGCAAGAACAAGGTCATCGCCGAGGCGACCGACGCGCTCCCGAAGGAGCTGGCCGCCGACGGTGTCGACCTCATCGAGGGCGCGCCGGCCGCGTACTTCCTCGGGCGCCCGGGCTCCGCGTACGGCACAGCGAGCCCCTCAGCCACGCTCCCGAGCGAGATTGGCAAAGCGAACATCAAGCGCGTCATCCCGGCCAGCAACCCCGTCATCGGCCGCTTCGAGAACGGCGCGGAGCCGTCGCAGACCATCGAGATAGACCCGACCGAGGCGACCCTCGACGACATCGACTTCGCGGGCGCGTATGCTGTCCGTCGGAACAAGCAGGATGCCGTCATCACCACGCTGGTCGGTGACGTGTTCGAGCGGCTTGGGCTGCCGGCCAACGGCGTGTCCATCCGCATCGAGGGCATCCCGCTGGGCCGCATGGCCGAGGTCTTCGCTGACGTGGGCGTCATCGTTCCGATGGCGACCATTCACGACGCTACGGGCATGGTCGAGTTCAGCTCGTACGACGCGATGCTGACCGACGAGGTGAGGGCCGCGTTCGCCACGCTGGCGCAGAAGTACGGCGCCACGATGAACGTCCTGCCGGCGCATATCCGGTGGTACTGGCACGACCAAGAAACGCTCGACGCAGCAAAGGAATGGTTCAGTGGACCCCAAGACGCCAGCTTCCTCGCCAACGCCATCAAGTCCCGCCTTGTCGCTGCGGGAGATGCTCGACGCGCAAAGCGCATCCGAGCGCGCCGACGCCGTAGCCGCGTTCGACCGGGCGAGGGCGACGGGGCTGGAGGCGCACCGAGCGGGGACGGTCTCGCCGCGAGTGACGATGCTCGTGCCCAGCCTCTTGCCAGACGAGCCTTCCCTGCCGGAGCCATCCGACTCGACCCCGACCTGACCCGACCCCTTCGCGGGGAAAGCACGTTCCTGTTGGGCGAGGTCCGAACGCAGGCCGCGGGGGTGCTCGCGGAGGTCGAGGCTGCGACCGGGCTCGTGAACGTCAACTGGACGGGCCGGGTGAAGTGGCTTGTGCCCGGCGGCAAGCATGACGGAGCGCAGGCTGCGCTCGGCTGGGACGGCACCCTCTACGTAGACAAGAACCTCCTCCTCTCGACCGACACGGAGGCACTGCGCCACGTGCTCGTCCACGAGATGCTTCACGCGGTGAGCCAGACCACGGCTGAGAACTTCCAGCGCGACCCGTTGATGGAGGAGGGCATGGTCGAGGGTCTGGCTCGGGACATCACGGGCTACACGACTACCGCCTACCAGACCGCCTTGACCGCGTGGGAGCAGCTCCGTCAGGCGATGGACGTGCCCAAGCGAACGTTCTACGCAAAGGTCTTAGCGGAGCCGCTGGAGACCCGGCGTGAGGTGCTGCGCGACTGGGCGGCGGCGCGCATGGGCGTGCCGGAGGGCTATCGGGCGGTCGTGCTGGCGACCTTCCGAAGCGAGGGTGCCGGCGACGCGGGACAGCGGACCATGCTGGCGCTCGATGCGTTCCGCATCCTGTTGGGCAAGCCCGCGGATAGCTTCTGGCGCGACATCGCCCAATCGGCTGACCCGTGGCGGGCGATGATGGCCCTGTCGGCCGACGTCAGGGATGCAGCGGAGCGGAATGGGTGGCCGAGCTGGGCTGGTGCGCTGGGCATCGCGGTCGGGTTCGTGCGCGACATCGCCGAGGTCGACGGCCGTCCGTGGCCGCAACTGGCTATGGACATCATCGCGGGGCGTGTTACGCTGGCGCAAGCAGGTGCCAGCGTCCATGGGGCAGTTCCGCCGGACGGCGCCGCGCCTGCTGTTCGGGCTATGCGTGAGCGCCGAACGAAGCGAGCACTGGAGAAGCGGATGTCGAGACGGATGGCAGTCGAGGCGGCAGAGGTCGTGCGGGCGACACGCCGGCGCGGTGGTGGCGACTGGCCGCCCGTGGTGGCGCCATGAAGGACCAGCCGGCCATCCGCAAGCTCGTGCGCAACCGCATCCTCGGCGCTCGTACGCCCACGGACATCACCGAGGCCGAGGCGCTTCTCGACGAGTGGCTGGCCGCGCACCCCGACGACGAGGCCGTGCGCATCGAGGCGTCCGGTCTCCAGCGCATGAAGGACGCCCTGCGGCTCATCGACGCCGGCAAGGGCGATGAACGAGACCCGCGGAAGCGAGTCCTATCGTGATGGAGGAACCCATGAGTCTCACGACCGACGAGCTAGCCCGCTACCCGACGTGGACACCGCGGGCGAGCCGCTGGGTGACTGAGGTCGAGGCCGTCATCGAAGTCGAGGTCGAGGAGCAGGTGAGCAATGCGTTCACGTTCTGGCTGTTTAGCCTCGCGGCGGGCACCATCGCCGGCATCGCTGTATGTCTGGCCGTCGCGTGAAGACCGCCGTCGCGGCCGATGCGCCTGAGCCGACCGAGCCGAACATGGTCACGACCTCGGCGACAACAAGCGTCGCATCGTTCACTCTCACCAACCTGACTCTTGCCGCGATGCCCAAGGCGCCCCTGACGTCGATGGCCTTTCAGTCCGCCGTCGCTGCGTGGGCGGCGCAGTTCGGCGCGGGCGGCTCGGCGCGGCTCACGGTCCGAGAACGCCCGGAGGGGTTCCTCTTTGAGCTGTGGGACCAGTGAGGGTCGTGGCCCAGCGCGGCGGGCCGGGACTGCTCCTCGTGCAGACGCGCGTCGTCGACAAGCTGGCGTGGGGCCGTATCTGGAACGTACATCGCGGCGAGATGGGCCGAGAGACGCCTGTCGATGCAATCCTGAAGTTCGGATACTGGGAGGCGTACACTGGCCCGCAGCCGAGCGCCGAAGCTATGGCGTCCGCGAGGGCAATAGGAGGGTTCGATGGCGACAGCCAAGGCCGACAAGGCCAACGAGGTCAGTCCCGAGCATCCCGGTAACGACGTGATGCCATCGGTCAACAACAACGACCCGGTTCAGGTAGCCCCGGCTCCTGCCGCGGACCCTGCCGAGGGCCAGAAGGACGCTGCCAACGACGAGCAGCTCAACGAGAACCCGCAGCCCGAGGTGGCCGTCGGTCCCGACCGCGGCAAGAAGCTCGAAGCGGCCGGCTCCGCGCAGGACTCCCACAAGTCCGGCATCCGCACCAGCGTCAACACGGTCTGGTGCCCCGAGGACGGCCTCGGCCATCCCATCGGGACGCAGGTCTGCCCCGCCTGCGGAACCAAGCTGAAGTGAGCATCGAGCGCGCCATCGTCATCGGCATCCTCGTGGTCATCTTCATCATCGTGCTGAAGGCGCTCAACGTCTTCTGACCGCAGGCCCATTCAGGCCCGCCGCTTCCTTCGGCAGGAGAGCGGCGGGCCTGAACATTCCCTCTGGAGGTAACCCGTGGAAGCCCTCAACCTTGGCCGCGTCGGCCACTACCACGTACCGTCGGGCGTCGAGGCTGGCTCATGCCAGATGGCGCTCGTGGCCCACGTCGAGACCGAGGCGACCGGACAGCAGCTCGTGAACCTGATGGTCGCGCAGCAGGACGGGGATACCTTCACTCGGCAGGACGTTCCAGCCATGCTCCCGCCGTCCCCCGAGCGCGCGTCGTTCCACCTCAATCGGGACTGCCCCCACCGGCGCTAAGGTCTCGCGCAAACTCGTACTTGCATTCACGTAGCAGGAAGGAATACGATGCCCGAAGCAAACCCCACTGGCACCGTCGGGCTGGACCCGAACGTGTCAGACCCGCCGGCCGGGACCGAGGGCACTCCGCAGGACGGAGCGTCGGATGGAAGTGGCATCACTGATGTCGTGGTCCTCCAGAAAGAGCTGGCGAAGGTTCGGCGAGAGGCGGCTGAGAACCGGGTGAAGCTGAAGGCGTTTGAGGACGTCAAGGCCGAGTCCGACAAGGCCCAACTCACCGAGCAGCAGCGCACCGAGCGTCGCGCAGCCGAGCTGGAGCAAAAGCTGGTACTGGCCGAAGCCAAGGCGCGCACGAAGGCTCTGGAAGCCGCAGTCGCCAAGGCAGCGACCAAGCTCGGCATCGTTGACCCCGATGCGGCGGTGAAGCTACTCGATGCCGAGTCCCTCGAACTGGACGACGATGGGGAACCGAAGAATATCGACGTGGCGCTGAAGGCTCTGGTCAAGGAGCGCCCGTGGTTGGCCTCGAAGCCCGAGACTCCGACCCCGGGCTCCGTGAACGGAGCCGCTGGTGGCGAGGCTGGTCCTCCCCCGAAGCTCACGGCCGACGAACTCGCGGCTGCGCAACGGGCCGGCATGACGCCGGAGCGTTACGAGAAGCTGAAGGGCGTCAAGACACTGGACGACTGGAAGAAAGCCCAGCCGCCAGCGAAGTAGGCGGGGCAGCCCGCCATGGAGGTACAGAGGGGACATGCCGGGCTTCACGTTTCGCTACCGGACTTCCGGTGGTGCTCCGACCATCAAGGTTCTGAAGGCCAAGGACACCGAGACGCTCTCGAAGGGCGACCTCCTCAATCTGGAGTCGGGTGAGGTCGACCTTCTGGCGACCGCCGACACCGCCGCGCTCGGGGTCTGCCTCGACACGGGCGCCCGGACCGACTCCACGACCGACGTGACGTTCATCGCCGATGACGACGCCGTGTACGCCGTCACGGACGCGAACGCGCGTCTGGCCGGAGCGACGCTCGATGTCGCTGGAGCCACGGGCGCGCAGACCGTTGCGGCCAGCTCGAACAAGAACTTCGTCGTCGTCGCCCCGTCGAGCGCCGCCGAGGAGACCCTCGTGCGCTTCAACGTCGGCAAGCATCACGACAACGTCGCCCTGTAAGCGGCCTGAGAGAGAGGGGAATACCCAATGACCATGGCCGCCGCCAACTGGGCGGAACTGCTCACGCCACAGACCACGGAAGCGTTCTACACCGGGTTCACCGACAGCGGACGGCGCTCGTCGATGGTGGAGTCCATCTACCGCATGGAGACCTCGGAGCGCGCATTCGAGGAGCACATCGGTATCGGCCAGTTCTCCTCGCAGGGCTGGGAGTTCGAGAAGACCGGGCGCGTCGAGTACGACGACCGGAACAAGGGCTACGCCAAGCGGTTCACGCACGTCGAGTTCGCCAAGGGCTTCATCGTCCAGCGGCGCCTCATCGACGACAATCTCACGAGCGTCGTCTTCGACGATGCACGCGAGCTGGGTGACGCTGCTTTCCGCAAGCGCGAGAAGTCGGCCGCCGCCATCTTCAACAACGCGTTCACCGACTCCGGCACCGACGCCGAGGGCTTCGCCATCGCTGGAGCCGACAGCGTCGGTCTGGCCTCGACCGCCCACCCGTACAACCCGGGCGATACGACGACGCAGTCGAACGAGGGCACGCTCGCGCTGACGAAGGACAACCTGCGGTCGGTGCGACAGGACCATATGTCCTTCGTCGACGACCGGGGCGACATCCTCAACATCATGCCCGACACCCTTCTGGTTCCGCCGGAACTGGAAGACGACGCGCTGACCCTCATGCGCTCCTCGATGGACCCGACCTCGGCGAACGGGGCCATCAACCCGCAGGCCGGCCGCTTCAACGTGATGACGTGGCACTACCTGACGGACGCCAACGCGTGGTTCCTCATCGACTCGGCCCGGATGAAGCGTGACCTCATCTGGTACGAGCGCATCCCGGTCGAGTTCGGCCGCGAGGAGGACTTCGACACCTTCCAGACGAAGTTCCGCGCGTACATGCGCTACAGCCGCGGCTTCCGCGACTACCGCTGGGTGTTCGGCCAGAACCCGAGCTAGGCCCGGGCGGGGCAACCATCTGACGGCCCGGTCGAGTAGGAGGGTGACTCGACCGGGCCGTTGCTCACTGAGAGAGGGGTTGACGCAGACATCATGGGTACGACGAACTTCCCTGATGGCATCTCGGCTGGTGCCGGGGCAGCCATCACCACTTCGGACGGCATCTACAGCGGCCACCGCCGCAAGGTCAACCTTGCTGCCGCCACGCAGTCGCTCACCGCGGCCCAGTCCGCCGAGAAGTTCGTCGGAGCCGTGGACGCTGTGTTCACCCTGCCGGCAGCCTCGGCGGCCACGGCGGGCGTCTGGTACGAGTTCGAGACCGGGTCACTGAGTGCCGCCACCGGGCTCTCTGTCTCGCCTGCGGCGGCTGACGCCATCGGCGGCGACGGCATGACCTCGGTGATTGACAAGGACATCATCAACACTGGCGCGACCGACCGACTCGGCGACTCGGTTCGTATCTACTGCACGGGTGTCGCGGGCACCACGGCATGGCGCGTCGAGACCGTCGTCGGGGCGTGGGCCAAGGAAGCGTAGTCCGGTGAGTGAAGCCGAGAAGGCCCGGCGGTACGAGAAGTCGTACCCGGGCGCGGTCAACGACGAGTCGCAGGCGGCGGCTCGTCAGGACCGCATGGACCACAAGGACCGGCAGCAGGGCGGACGGCGAGGCTCGCGCTTCGTCTCCGTGCCCGAGCTGCCGTGGCATCGAGAGAGGGGCTGAGACGCGTGCAGTACGACCGGGTTGCCATCACGACCGACGGCGCGGGCGCTGCCACGGTCTACTCCAAGCCGTTCGCTGGCCTCATCGCGGGCATCTATCTGGAGCGGGACGCAGTCACGCCGCCGGACGGGACCGCTGACTTCACCATCACCGACCACGCGACCGGCGCCGCCATCGTGACGGCCACCAACCTCGCGGCTTCTGCGCGGTTCGTTCCTGCCGAGCTGGCTGACGACCTCGCCGGGGCGGACCGGGCCGGCGTCCCGGCGCTCATCCCGGTGCATGGTGCCATCAAGATTGTGGTCGCTCAGGGTGGCGCGTCCAAGCTCGCCTACGCGCACATCTACGTGAGGGACTGCTAGACCAGCTCGGGTCGGACCATGAGCCAGCGGAGGAACTGATGGCGTTCACAAACGCGGAGCTGGTTCGAGCAGCCGCAGGCGACCCCGGCCGATGGGTCCGAGACGTCGCCTCGGGTGACGCTGCGTCGACAGAGTTCTACGTGAGCGCCACGCCGCTCATCGGGAACTCGCAGACCATCACGGTCGGCGGCGCGGCCCGGACCGAGGTGGCGGCGGCGCCCGGCGCGACCGAGTACACCATCAACGACGAGTCGGGACGCATCATCTTCGGGACCGCCCCGGCGACCGGCACCGACAACATCATCGTCGTCTATAAGTCAGTCCGGCTCACTGACGCTGAGGTCACCGAGGCCATCCGCCAGTTCGGCCTCGTCGCCGCCGACACGGCCGAGGTCGGACCGACGACAGCGGTGTACAGCATCGCCGCGTGGCTGTGTGACTGGATGGCTGCGGCCACCGCGGGCGACTACGACTTCGAGACGGACGGGCAGAGCTACAAGCGCGGCACCGTGTCGGCGTCGTGGGCCGCCCGAGCCGAGGTCAACCGCGGGCTGGCGCGACGGTCCGGCGGGCTGATATCGGTCCCGGTCACTCGGATGGACGGCTACGCTCGACGCGGCGAGTACACGACGCAGGACATCGGCGACGTGTCCGCGCGGAACCCGCGCCGTCGGTTCTACGGTGAACAGGACGTCCTGCCGTGACCCGCGGACTCAGCGGTCACGAGCTTGCGCAGATGCGTCAGACCGCCGACGAGTACCTGCCCGACGCCATCTCGGTCTGGCGTGCCACACGGGCGTCGGATAGCGGCGGCGGCCAGACGTCGACCTTCGCCCGAGTGGCCTCGCTCCGTGGGCGCAAGTCGCCGCTGACCACGGTCGAGTCGGAGGAGCAGGTGTACGCCGACCGGCTCGGCGGCAACCAAGGGTGGTGGCTCTCGCTCCCTCGCGGGACGGACGTGCGGCTGGGGGACCAGCTCCGCAGCGACGGCCTGACGTTCGAGGTCGTGTCCACCGACGCGAGCCGCTCGTGGGACATCACCCTGCGTGTGATGGGCAAGGAGCTGGTGTAGGTGGCGAACAGCTCCGTCACGGTCACCAAGGTCGCGTTCAACCGTATCCCGGCCATCGCCCGGGCGCTGACGCGCGAGTCGAATATCATCGTCCAGAAGGTCGCGACCGACATCCACTACGAAGTCGTCGCGAGCTTCGAGGGTCCGAAGTCGGGCCGCTACTACGCCGTCCCGGGCGTCCGCTCCAGCCGCAAGGGCGGCGGCGGCCGGCGGCACCGCGCGTCGGCTCCGGGGCAGGCGCCGGCCCGGATGTTCGGACTGCTGGCCGCGTCGACCGCCATCGGCCGGTCCTACAACCAAGCCGTCATCTACGTGGGCTCGAAGTACGCCGCCCATCTGGAGTACGGGACGAGCCGGATGGCCGCCCGGCCGTTCCTGCGCCCCGTCGCCCGCAAGTACCAAGCCATCTTCAACTTCGCCATTCGCATCATGGTCGAGCGCGCCACGGGTGCGAGGTGAGCGTCGCCGCCTTCGCCGCTGGCATCTACGCAGTCCTCAACCACGCGTCGGTCACGTCGCTGGCGACGGGTGGCGTGCATCGCGCCAAAGCGCCGCTCGGGACCGCCTACCCGTACGTGGTGTTCACGCCCGAGCCGGCGCCCGGGCTCGGTGACGTGCTGACCGGCGAGGCGTGGCTGGACATGGCATGGGACGTCAAGGTCATCGACAAGTCCGACTCGGCGGCGGCGGCTGACGCGGCCTACGCAGCGGTCCACGCGCGCCTTCAGGACGCCGCCCTGAGCATCGCTGGGCACTCGCTCATGTACTGCCGGCGCCGTGGCCTCATCGCCTACGACGAGGACGGCGAGGGCGGGGTCACCTACCAGCACGTCGGCGGGCGCTACCGCATCATGGCGCAGGCGACATGAGTCTTCACGTGAGGGCTTGCAGGCGTTATCCTGCGGGCAGGAGGGGTATCCGTGGCTGAGTTCTTCATCGCGACGACCGGGCTCGACTGGGTCGACCCAAAGACCGGGCGAGGGGTCCGGGTCGAGCCGGGTGAACGCGCCGACGCCGTCCCTGAGAAGTCTCGCCACTGGCTCATCGAGCAGGGGCTCATCGAGCCGTGCGACGCCAAGGGTGAGCCGCTCCCGAAGAAGGGTGGGTAGGTCATGGCATTCGTCCACGGCTCCAAGGCGAAGCTCTACGCGAGCGGGTTCGACCTGACCGCGTTCTTCAAGAGCGCGTCGGTCCAGCGGACCGCCGACATGGCCGAGACCTCGGCCTTCCTGACGTCAGCCAAGTCGTATATCCCCGGGATGCACGACGCGACCTTGTCTGCGGACGGCATGTACGAGGGCACCGCGACGGGCGTCGACGCCATCCTCTCGCCGCTGCTTGGGCAGGAGACGCCGCTGGTGGTGGCGCTCGACGTCGGCGTCGAGGCGGTCGGGTCGGTGTGCCATTGCATGGTCGGGACGCAGAACACGTACGACGTCGACACCTCGACCGACGACGTGGCGGCCGTGAGCATCGAGTTCCAGAGCAACGTAGGCGCTGAGCGGTGCCTCATCCACAAGGTGCTCGGCGCCATCACCACGGCCAACGACGGCAACGGCGCGTCCATCGACAACGTTGCGTCCAGCGCGAACGGCGGCGTCGGGTACGTCCAAGTCACCGCGGCCTCGGGTACGCCGACCCTGACCGCCAAGGTCCAGCACTCGGTCGACGACTCGGTGTGGGCCGACCTCATCACCTTCACGGCCGTCACCGTGGTCGGCGCCGAGCGAGTGGCCGTGGCTGGCACCGTGAACCGTTACACGCGGTCGACCGAGACCATCGACCAAGGCTCGGTGACCTACATGATGGCGTTCGGCCGCAAGGCATTCTAAGAGAGAGGGGTTCCGACCAATGGCGTTCACTCATGGCTCCAAGGCAAAGTTCTCGGTCCACGACAGCTCGGCCACGCTGCGCGACATCTCCAGCTACTTGACGAGCACCGGGCTCTCGCGCATGGCCGACATGGCCGAGACGTCCGCGCTCGGGACCACGGCCAAGACCTACATCCCGGGCATGACCGACGGGACCATCCCCCTTGATGGGCAGTTCGACCCGACCATCGACGGCTATCTGTCCCCGCTGCTCGGGTTCGAGACCCCGCTGTCGTGGGAATACTTCCCGGCCGGGACGCCCGTTGGCGTGACCAAGCCGAAGTACAGCGGGGCGGCGTTCCTGACGAGCTACGACATCGAGACCGGCACCGACGACAAGGCCGGCATCAGTGGTGAGCTTCAGCTCACCGGGGCCGTCACCCGCGCCACCGCGTAACTGAAAGGAACCTCACCCTTGGCACCCTCCAAGAGCCCCCGCATCCTCTCGGTCGAGGACATCCTCAGCTCCGACGACCTGCCCGAGCAGGTGGTCGAGACCCCGGAATGGGGCGGTGCGGTTCGCATCAAGCCATTCAGCAAGGCCAAGAGCGTCCAGCTTCGCGAGGAAGCCGGCGGCACCGAGCTGGACATGGGCAAGTTCGAGATGCTCCTGTTCATCCACGGCGTCATCGAGCCCCAGTTCACGGTCGAGCAGCTCTCGGTCCTGTCGGAGAAGTCGGCGCACGTCATCGACCGAGTCCTCTCGGTCATCATGCTCGCGAGCGGTCTCACAGAGGAGGCCCGGCAGAAGGCCAAGGGCACGTTTCCTACGGGATAACGGCAAGCGGTTCGACTTCATCCTCACTCGCGAACTGAAGCTAGGCACCGTCGCCGACATGAGGCGGCGGATGAGTTCACGTGAATGGACGGAGTGGTCCGCGTTGTACGAGCTGGAGCAGGACGAGCGCGAGCGGGAGGCCCGTAAGGCCAAGGCCCGACGAGGCCGCCGATGATGGGCGGGGCGGGCGAGGCAGCCCGCCTGTTCATCACGGTCGGCATGAACGCGGCCGGCGCGGTCGCGGGCATGAAGGCGCTCGGGACGCAGGTCGACGACATGGGCGGCAAGGTCCAGACGTGGGGCAAGACCGTCGGCGCTGCCTTCCAAGGGCCGCTCGATGCGTTCGGGCGCATCGGTGACGCTGCCGACGGGATGCGCTCCGTGGCGGGCGCTGTGGCCGGGCTGGCGCAAACGCTGTTCTCAGGCGCGGCGCGCAACGAGCAGTACGCCATGTCGTTCGAGGTGCTCATGGGCAGCACCGACAGGGCCACGTCGCATATCGAGGAACTGAAGCGGTTTGCGGCCGAGACGCCGTTCACCATGCCCGGCATCGTCGACGCCAGCAAGCAGCTCGAAGTGATGGGCGGCAGCGCGCTGAACACCATCGAGAACCTGCGCACGGTCGGCGACGTCGCCGCCGGCACGGGGACCGACATCGCAGCGGTCGGCGTCCAGTTCGGCCGGCTCTACGACGGCATGAAGAACGGCACGCCCTTTGGCGAGGTGATGATGCGCCTCGGGGAGATGGGCGCCCTGTCCGGCGAGTCGAAGCGGAAGATATTGGAGCTGGCCGAGCAGGTCGAGTCCGGCGGGATGACCATGGAGGACGCGTGGAAGGGCGCGACCAAGGAGTTCGGGCGGTTCGCCGGCATCACGGCCAAGCAGTCCAAGAGCCTCGGCGGCCTGTGGTCGACGTTCACCGACACCCTCGACGACGGGTTCGCGAGGATTGGCACGAAGCTCCTGCCCATCGTGAAGCCCGTGCTGGAGGGCGCCATCGCCCTGTTCGGGAAGCTCGCTGACGCGGCGCTCGTCGTGATGGACAACTTCGAGATATTCGCCCCGTTCGTGGTCGCCATCCTCGTCCCGGCCGTGTGGGCGCTCACCGCCGCGGTGTGGGGTCTGGCGTCTGGCGTCATCGCGGCGACGTGGCCGTTCCTCGCGCTCGCGGGCATCCTGACCGTCACGTTCTTGGCCGTGAAGACGCTCATCGAGGCCGGACTCAACCTCATGGGCTGGCTGCTAGAGACCATCCCCGCCCTTCAGGCCGTCATCATGCCGTTCACGGCGCTCGCGGAGGTCATCGGCTTCGTCGGTGGGGTCATCGGCGACTTCGTCGGCACCACGGCAGAGGCGTCGGCCCAAGCCGTGGCGAACACGGGCTACATGGCGACCGCGATTAGGGACGACATGTACGACCGCGCGCCGGAGATTGACGCCGCCGCGAAGGCCATGGCCGCGCCCATCGAGGCCCGAGTCTATATGTCTGCGTCAGCGGCACAGGCGCACGTGCGTTCGATGGCTCGGACCATCCTGTCTGACCTCGACGCGGCCCGGGAGGTGATGTCCGGCTCGGCGAGCGCCTACGCAGATGCGATGTACGACCCCATCATCGCCGCAGCCGACCTGTACCTCGTGCGCCAGCAGCAGAAGGACAAAGACCTGCTGGCCGACCTCCAGTCGAGCAACAAGGCCACGGTCGCCGAGGCTCGCAAGAAGGTCGCCGAGCTGGAGAAGCAGGAGATTGCGCTGACCACGCTCCTGATGACCTACGGCACCGACCAGCAGCAGATTGCCGCCATTCAGGGCTACCTCACGTCGCGCGACTGGGCCAAGGCGTACGCGAAGGGCACGCCCGAGCAGAACGCCGCTCTGCGTGAATACGAGGCCAACCTCCGGGCGCGGCTGGTCGAACTCCAAGCGACGGGCAAGAAGGGCGGCGAAGCGGCCGGTTACGACACCGGCATGGGTGTCAAGTCCGGCATCGGACAGTCGACCACGGGCGCCTACAACTGGGGTATGCGGACCATGGGCGCCTACGCCAACGGCATCCGCGACAGCGCCGCCACCGTCACGCAGGCGGCGAGGACCGCGGTGTACGGCGCGAACGGTGTGCTGCGAGCCAACTCCCCGCCCGGTCCCGAGTCGCCGCTCCATGACATCGACCGCTGGGGCTTCCGTACTGGCGAGACCTACGTCCAAGAGCTGGCTCGCGGCCTGTCGGGCGCCGGGGCGGCCGTGGCGGCGGCGTTGCGGCCTGCCGGGGCTCCGCTGGCGGCGGCACCGTCGCCGGCCGCCATGGGCGCTCCACGGGGCGCTGGCGGCGGCGGGGCGATGACTCTCCAGTTCAGCTTCCAGTCGGTCACCCCGTACAGCCCGGGCGAGCAGGTCGAGCTGGGCAACCGGGTCGGGCCGGCGGTCTACGAGTATCTGCGCTCACGCGGAGCGGTCGGCTAGGTGGCAACGCTCGTCCAATCCAAGTACGGGGCGACTAGCGTGACGTTCGACGTTGCCCCGACCGAGGGCAACACCATCCTCATCTGGCAGGCGTGGCGCAACGGGACCGACGGTGGTGCCCTCGTGTCCGGCTTCACCAACATCGCCGTCGTCTCCAATAGCGCCAGCTTCCCGCGCTCGGGGCGCATGTCGTACCGCGTGGTCCCTGCTGCCTATGGGAACCCAGCCCATTCATCCAGCTCAGGAATAGCTCTGGTCGCGATGGAGTGGGCCGGAACCTACGCGTCGTTCGTGGCCGCCAGCGATGTCGGGTCGACGGCCGACATCGTCTGTGGCGGCTCGATAACACCGACCGCAGGTGCCGGCGTGGCAATCATCGGTGGCGCCAGCATCGGCAATAGCGACAACGATGGCGCGAACCCCGGCATGACACCCAACGCGTCCATCGTCGAACTGGAAGACTCCAAGCCGGGGGAGTTCTCGCCGGGCAACTGGCTGGGCTACCGGCTCGTCGCAGCGGCCAGCGGCAGCTACACCATCGGCGGCACCTACGGCAAGTCACAGGCGTACTGCGGCGTGACGGTCGTGATGGCCGGCCCGCCCCTCGCCGCGGCCTTCTCCGGCACACCGCTGACCGGCACGCGCCCGCTGGCGGTCCAGTTCACCGACCTGACCACGAAGGTCCCCACCTCGTGGGAGTGGGACTTCGGCGACAGCTCGGTCTCGACCGAGCAGCACCCGCTTCATGTCTACGCAGAGGCCGGCACCTACACCGTCACTCTCATCGCCTCGAACGCCACCGACACCGACACCGAGACCAAGGTCGCGTACGTCGTGGCGTCCATCCCGACGGCCTCGGACCCGACTGACTCGCCGACTGCGGGATGGTGGGTCGACTGGGGCGATGACGGGTTCGACGCGGCCGGCTCGTCCGGCAATGAGCTGGCGCGCTCCCTGCCGCAGAGCACGGGCGCGACGGCCAACGACGACATCACCTCGAAGGTCAAGTCCGTCACGTGGCAGCGCGGCGGGCAGGCGGACCTCATCGGCGGCCAGACGCCCGGCGGGTGCATCCTCACCGTCGACAATCAGGACGGGAGGTTCAACCCCGACAACACGGCCGGCCTGTACTACGGGCTGCTGAAGCCGGGCCGCAAGGTGTGGGGCGGCGCGCTGCGCACGACTGGCACGACCAAGGGGTTGTTCGGCGGCTACCTGAAGGAGGTCGTCCCCATCCCGGGGCCGGCTAAGGAGGCGCAGCTCATCTGCCACGACGTGTTCGGGCTCTGGAAGGACGTCCGACTGAAGGTCGGGTTCTCATCGAACCGGACGGCGCTGGAGTACCGGAAGGACATCCTGACCGCGCTCGGCGTCCCCGATGCAGCTCGGGTGCTCGCGCCGGAGGACGCCGAGCTGCGGGTCTCGGGCGCGGACGAGAAGAACGCCATGAGCGTGCTCGACCGGCTCAATCAGGCGACCGCCACTCGGCACGTCATCATCCCGGCCGACAGCAAGAACGACCTGTACTACTACCGGACCATCGGACGCAACGACAACCTCGGCAACGCCGTCCCGGCCGCCACGCTGACCGACCTCGACATCACCGGCATGTCGGGCCTGCGGCTGACGCTCGACACCATCGTCAACTATCAGCAGGTCACGCTCCACCCGTACGTGTTCGACGCCTACACCCGGGTATGGGAGTACGGCGACATCCCGTTCTCGCTCTCGGTCAACACGACCAAGACGGTGACCGCGGTCTTCGGCTCGTGGGTCAAGAACCCGACTGTCGTCGTTGCCTCGTCGGGCGCTGCGGTCACGGCCGTCGCGGTCAACTATGGGCGCTCCCTTGCCATCACGCTGACCGCGGCCGGCGACGCCAACGTGACCCTGCTGTACGTTCGGGGCCAGCTTGCGACTGAACTCGGCCAGACCACCGAGTTCGCCGAAGACTCCGCATCGCAGGCCGACTACGACACCATCCGTGAGGGCGGCTCGGTGGACGTCGAGTTCATCGCCGAGTCAGGTATCGCGAGAGCCGTGGCGGATGCCATCATCGGGCGCAGCTCCCGACCGCGCTACCGACCGCAGGTCACGATGCGCAATCGGTTCGACAAGGCGCTGACCTACGACGTAGGCAACGTGGTGCTCCAGACCGTCGACGAGCTGAGTCTGACCCGGCGCTTCGAGATTGTCGGCTGCACGGGCTCGGTGTCGCAGGGCGGCAAGGTATGGGACTTTGGTTGGACCTACCTAGAGACCCCGCTTCAGACTACACTCGCTCTGTTCACCCTGAACTCGTCGGTGCTCGACGGCCCCGACCTGCTCGGCTTCTGAGGGGAAGACCTTGGCGTACACGACCATGAAGACGTGGGCGGCGCTCGTGACGCTCACTGCGGCCGAACTGAACACGTATCTGCGTGACAACATGGAGTACGTGAAGGGTCGCCTCGACGGGCTGGAGCTGTCTGGCGTCACGGTCTCCCGCGGGTCCGCGCAGAGCATCCCCAACTCGACCGAGACTGTGGTGTCGTGGACGGCAATCCGGGTCGAGGTGAACGACTGGTGGACGTCGGGCACCAACGTCGTCGTTCCGGTCGGGACCGTGCCGGGCTCGGCGACCGCTGTCGGCTGCCTCGTCTTCGGGACCGTCACGTTCACGGCCAATGCCACCGGCTCCCGGCGCATCGGGGTCTACAAGAACGGCACGGTCGTTCGGGAGAAGACCATCAGCGCGCTCACCGGAGAGGCGACCGAGGTCGAGGTCATCTTCTTCGAGACCATGGACGACGGCGACATCTTCACTGTTCAAGTGTGGCAGTCGTCCGGTGGCGCGCTCAACGCGACGGCCATCTTCAGCGTCATCCGGCTTGGCCCGGTCGACTGAGAGGGGATTAGATGGCGAGAGCGACGGAGCTACTGAACTCGAACACAAAGGCGGTCGACGTCCTTGTCATCGGGGCGACCTCGTACTACAAGGAAGGCATCGTTGGGCGGGCGGGCTCGCTCGACCACGGCATCGCCGCGACCCGCATCGGGACGCACGCCGACGACGCCGCCTTCGCGGTCGCGACCGATGCCGTGGTCGCCATCGGTGCGCTGGCTGACCAGACCAGCCCGGACAGCGTCGACGAGGGCGACATCGGCGCCCTGCGCATGACCCTCGCGCGGATGCTCGAAGTCGTGTCCGTCGCTGACGTGGCGACGCTGTCCAACCTCGCCAGCGCGACGGCCAGCGCGACCGCGCTGGCTGCCAACGCCAACCGCATCGGGGCCACGTTCTACAACGACGACGCCAATGGCGTGTACCTGAAGTTCGGCGCCACCGCGTCGGCCACGAGCTACACAATCCTCATGGCGTCAGGCACCTACTACGAGCTGCCGGCGCCGGTCTATCGCGGCGTCATCGACGCCCTGTGGGTCGCCGACGGGGCCGGCTCCCTGCGCATCACAGAGCTGACCTAAGATGCCGTACTACGGCTCCAGCGGGTCCGCCATCACCGTCAAGGAGGAAGGCGTCGCCCTGACGACCGCTGCCTCGTCGCTCGACTTTGCCGGGGCAGGCGTGGTCGCGACCGGCACCGGGGTCGACAAGCTAATCACCATCGCGGGCGCCAGTGGTGGTGGCAGCGTCGCGCACTCTTATGTTGGCTACAACACCGTAGGCGGCACGGTCGAGGACGCAGTAGCCAACCGCCATATCGCCAAGCAGGTCACACTCGCTGCGGAGTGTGTCGTGGCGTCGGTCGCCGCATACGTTCAGGTTGACACAGGCCCCGACACGTCCGGCTTCGGCGTCGGCGTCTGGAGCGACAACGCGGGCGTGGTCGGCAACCTCATCGCGTTCAATATGCCGCGCGGCGCTGGCTCGTCCGGCTCGCCGGGCGCTCCATTCGTAATCGTCGCGTCGGCGCCTCGCTGGATAGACGTTCCGCTGGGGGTGTATCTCCCGGCCGGGACGTATTGGGTGGGCATCCTCACCTTCGCGGTGGGCTTCGGCGGCAACCGCCTGAACATCTACTACGACGCCAGCGGCACCGACCGGCGCTTCGACTCGGCCGACTCCTACATTGCGGACGGTGCTGTAGCGGCGCAGACGGACACGACCCGCAAGTACAGCATCCGCGCGTCGGTGCTCGCACAGGGCGGCGCGTCCGACCCTATCGCCACCCAGTTCGGCACACCCGATACGGCCTATGAGTTCGCCACCACTAGCTTCACCGGGCTGACCGCGATGGGCACGCTCGACTCCGAGTCCATGCACGGGACTGTTCTCGGGCACTACTACGCGAGCGACGACAACGACGCGGCGCAGGCTGGCCGCTACGCCGCCGTGTCGGCGCCGTTCACTGCCATCGTCAGAGTGTCGGACGCGGCGCTCCGCGCCAACTACCAGTACGTCGGGATGTTCTGCGGGGTCGCCACACCGGGGAAGATGGTCTGGCTGGGGACCGGCTGGGCCGATGGCGGGGTACTCAAGACCTTCACGTTTGCAACACCCACGGACGCCTCGCCCGGAAGTCCGGGGGTTCTACAGGCGCCACCCGCAAGCGAGGCGTTCGGCGGCTCCTATCTGGCTATCGTCGCCACCTCGAACACGAACATCTCCTACTACTGGAGCAGGAATGGGGTCTTGTGGTTCACCATCCTCTCGGCTCACGACAACTCGATGACGGTCGGGGCGGTGGGCATGTCTATCGGCGTGTACGGCAGTGGGCCAGCCGTGGCGGGGGCGTATGACTTCATGCGTATCTGGAACTCAGCACTGACCATCCCCGGCACATGAGCGTCGAGTGGCTCTCCGGGTTCGCCGCGGGCATGGTCGTCTACGCGCTCATCGACGCGTACCTCTTCCCGCGCATCGCCGCCCGGCTGGCTGACCGTCGCCGGGTCGCGCTCCCGGTCCGGGTCGAGCGACGGTCGCGCGGTGGCGAATGAGACCCCGCCGGACCGACTCATCCAGCGATTGCGAGCGGTGTCGGCGGCGGTCATCCTCGCCCTCATCGTCTTCCTCGTGGTCGTCGACGCGGTCGGCCGTCTGTTCATCACGGCCGACTTCCGCGTCTCCGAGGTGTTCCTTGGGACGCTGGTCGGTGCGTTGATGCTGGTGCTCGGCATCGAGGTCGCGTCGCGCATCCCGCGGGTCGGGGGTCCGAAGTGACTGGCGCGACCATCGGCGCGGCCATCGCCATCCTGAGTCTGCGTAGATAGATGGACGTCACCGTCACCCTGCCCCTTTGGCTGCCGGCGAGCAACCTGTTCCTCAGCATCATCATCTGCGTCGCCGCGCTATGCCTGACCGTCAGGGCCATCCACCGGGGCGCTCGCGGCCCCGCGGCCCTCGTCCGGGGCGCGTTCGTGTGGGCCTGCGTCGCTGTCATCCTCAGCGGCTCCCTGAGCCAGCTCGGGTTCCTCAGCGTCGAGGTGTGGACGGCCCTCGGCACGGGCGGTCGTGTCGCCATGGCGGTGACCCTTGTCACGCTTGTTACTATTCGGACATGACCTACGCTGCCCGCGCCAAGAAGGCCATGGCCCTTCGTAACACCGACCCGTTCCAGCAGTTCGGCACGACTGACGACGAGTCGACCCGCAACGGAGCCGACGGCTGCACCCACACCGTCATCCGCTACCTCGCCAAGCTGTGGCTCAGGCGGACGCTCTCGCATGACCAGATATCGGTCCTCGCGGGCTGGGGCACCCAGCGCCCCGGGCGTGGCCTGTACCCGTCCGAGGTCCAGCGGGTGTGCGACCGCATCGGCCTGCCGTATGACGTGCGGGGCGGCCTGACCGCCTACCATCTCCTCCTACTCTCGGCTCGCGGCCCCATCGGCTTCGGCCACAAGTACGACTGGTGGCCCGAGGAGCACGGCTTCGTCTACTACGGGACGCGCGCCGACGGCTACCCCAACGGCTATGCCACCCCATACGGAGCGGCCGGCCGGACCCAGCTCAAAGGCTTCAGTGGAGCGCACTTCGGCCTGCTCATCGGCTGGGACCGGACCATGTCGGACACCAGCCGCCGCGTCGTGGCATGGGAGCCCAACCACAACAGCCCCAGCCGACCCGAGAACCCGCCGTATGACCAGATGACCTCGCGCCAGTTCCGGCGGGTATACGAGTCCTACAATCGGAAGCTGGGCCGGACGCCCTACGCGCTCGTGCCCACGAGGAGCCTGCCGCTATGAGCAAACACCCCCGCACCTACGTTGGCTTGGACGGCGAGCCCTACACGGTGGACATGCACGACGGTTTCCCTGACGCCGCCGACCCCGGCACCGACCCCATCACCGAGCCCGAACCCGAGGATGACCCTTCGGTCGGCCACGAAGCGCCAGAGGAGGACTGACGTGCTGACCGAGCAGCCCATTCACGTCATGCCTTCAGACGGCCACGGCCAAGTCGTGCGCGGTCACGAGGCTCGTATCGACTGCCCCGCGTGTCGCCCCGTTGCCCAGCGCAATGGTCCGTTGGATGTCGCCGTATGGGTGCATGTCGAGCCGACGTGGCCGGGAGCGGACCCCAGTATCGGAGCGGTGTCTTGAGCGACCCCATCGAGACACCCGACGCCGACCCCATCACCGAGCCCGAACCCGAGGATGACCCTTCGGTCGGCCACGAAGCGCCAGAGGAGTAGACATCATGGGTAGCATCTTCGGCCGTGAACCGGCGGCCATCGCCGCGTTCGTCGCCATCGCCATCAACCTCGCCATGACCTTCGGGCTTGGCCTGACCGTTCAGCAGGTGGCGCTGGTCAACACGCTCGTCGTGGCCGGCCTCGGCCTCATCGTGCGCCAGAGCGTCACCCCGGTCGGCTCGCCGCAGCTCCCGGCCGGCACGAGCGTCTCGACCCCGGACGGGGCGTCCGCAACCGTCACGCCGAACTGACCCACCGAAAGCCCGCCGAGACCCCCAGCTCGGCGGGCTTTCTCTTTGCGGGCGACTGTCTGGCTGGCGCGCCTACTTGACAGGCATGAGACAATGGTTGTACGCGAGGACGTGCCTCGCCGGGAGCTGGAGGAACGGGATGCTCGACAAGGTGCTCGAAGACATCATCAACGGCGACGCGTCGCTCCGGGGTCTGTTCATGGCTGCGCGCGTGCCGCGCTACCGCTACTGGCAGGCCAGCGACGGGGCCATGTTCGTCTGGACGACCGAGCGGTTCAGCGACGGCAAGTTCGGCTCGGCGGTGCTCGTGCCGACCGGGCCGGGCGCTCGCTCGGGCCGGCGCAAGGTGACGAGCTGGCGGACCACGCGTGAGGTCCATGTGCAGTCGAGGGCGCTCGCCAAGGCCCGCGCTCTCCGCCTGTTCAAGCAGCACGAGCTGAAACTGCGTGCTTGACGCGCCAGTGTGCCGGTAGTACCATTCACGTAGAACCCCGGTCTCACCGGGGGCTGGGTGAAAGGGATGACCAAGATGGCACACGAAGTAGAGACCATGGCCTACGTCGGGAACCGCGGGCTGCCGTGGCATATCGGCGATACCAAGGATGTCTCGACCGAGCTGGCCGACCTCGTCACGGGTGACGAGATGCTCGTCGCTGGCGGGCTCAACTGGGTCGTCGACCAGCGCAAGCTGTTCATCCCGGGCAGCGACGGCGGGTTCGTCGAGGTGCCGGGCTGGGTGTCGAACACCCGCATGAGCGACGACAAGTCGCTGGGTGTCGTCCGACCGTCCTACCGGGTGCTCCAGAACGACGTCCTCACGCAGTTCGGTGACGCGCTCGTGGACGACGGTGGGGCCAAGTACGAGACCGGCGGGTCGCTTCGCGGCGGCCAGATGGTCTTCATCTCGATGGAGCTGCCCGAGCATATCAAGGTCGCGGGCGACGACTCCGAGTACCGAACCTACCTGCTCCTGACCAACGGTCACGACGGGTGGCACAAGTTCAGCGCCGTGGTCACCATCGTCCGGGCGGTGTGCATGAACACCGTGTCGGCCGCGCTGGCCGGCGCGCAGCACCGCTTCAACATCAGCCACCGCTCCGACCTCGACGGCCGGGTGGGTGAGGCCCGCAAGGCGCTCTCGCTGACCTTCGAGTTCGAGGAGCGGTTCCAGACCACCGCGTCGGCGCTGGCGGCCAAGACCCTGTCCGAGCGACAGGTCGAGGCCATCCTCACCGACCTGTTCCCCTACGCCGAGGACATCAAGCCCGGCAAGTTCGAGCAGACCACGTTCGCCAAGGTCTTCGAGAACTGGAAGACCAGCGACACCATCGCTCCCGACATGCGCGGGACCGGCTGGGGCGTCTTCAACGCGGTGACCGAGTTCCTCGACCACAACGCCGACTACAAGGGCGGCAAGCGGGTCGACGCCGGCTCGGCTCGCGCGGAGTCCATCATCGCGGGCCGCGCGGCGGCCACCAAGGACCGGACGCTGGCGCTGCTGCTGAAGGTCTAGCGCATACACCCTCGGGAGCCCGGTCGCTGGGGAGCGCCGGGCTCCCGCCAACACAGACGGGAGACAGGGATGGCTTCACTCACCAAGGACAACACCGACGGCGCGGGCGACTGCTACGACACCGCGGCTGCCTTTGTCGTCGAGGCGTCGGACCCGAACACGGTGCTCTGCCACGGCACCGCGCTAGGGACCGGCGGCGAGGCGCTGGGCCTGCGCTACGGTCATGCGTGGGTCGAGGTCGAGGTCGCGGGCGAATGGCTCGTCATCGACCGAGCCAACGGCTTCGACTACCTCGGCCGGCGCGACCGCTACTACGCCGCAGGGACCATCCGCGAGGTCAAGCGGTATCCGAAGGCGCTGGCGATGCAGATGCTCCTCCAGCACCGGCACTACGGGCCGTGGCGATGACGTTCGGACCGAAGCCCGGCTCGCGCTGCCCGGTCGTGGAGTGCCTCTGGCGCCCGACCAAGCCGATGTGGGAGCCCGGCGGCACCGTCGAGGTCGATGACCATATGGTCGACCGCCACCCGACGACCGAGTGGGCCAAGCGGGTCGTGATGCGCCGAAGCATTGACACAGTGGCGCGCCAGCAGTAAGGTGCACGTAGAACCCCGGATGGAACCGGGGCAACGGAAGGAACTGGGATGAACGAGATGAACGACACCGAACGACGAGACCGCTGGAGCGAGGCATTCCGGGGCGGGCAGATGCTCCGGGTCCGCTCGTTCCGCTCGCGCAGCGACCGCGAGGACGTCCTGCGCTGGTCGACTGCGGACGCCAAGCACGGCGCCGCGGTGCGCGGGGAGTACGCCACGAACAGCGCCGGCCAACGCGAGCACGTCAGTTGGTCGGTCATAGAGCCGACCGAGCGCCGGGTGATGCTGCCCGAGTCGGCGTTCGACTGGCCCATCTACGTCGAAGCGAACCTCGGCAACCGGGACGCGGCGGCGGGCTTCGACTACTGGGCCGGCTACCAAGCCGTCGCTGATGCGAAGGCGATGGACGAGGCGCTCGCGAAGGCGCTGGAGACGGCGGTCGTCATCACCGAGTCCGAGATGCGGGCTCTGGATGGCGACCGATGAACGTCCGCGTGACGGCGGCCAGCGTTCCGCGCTGGTCGCCCATCGGCTACGGCTGGGGCCACACCGAGACCGAGGACGTCGTGTTCGTCGGTGACCATCGCCCGATGCGGGCACTTGTCGAGGCGCTCGGGGAGCAGGGGCCGGGCATCGAGGTAGACCTCGATGACTGGCAGCTCCTCGGCGTGACAACACGGGAGGAACTGACATGACCATGGACCCCGCCACGAGCTGGCTCGTCGCCATCCTCGTCACCACTCTCGTCGTCTACGTCGTCCTGATGTTCGCCAAGGCGTTCATCCGGTAGACAACCTCGCGGGTCTCGGGCAGACTACGGGCTGGCATGGCAATACGCCACGCCAGCCCGTAGCTGTATCTGGAGGAACGTGTGGACGAACTACGTGACGACGTGAAGTACGCGATGGCCTGCCCGAGCTGTGGTCGCCAGAAGGTGACGACCGAGCAGCTCGCTCGCGACGTCGGCCTGAGCCTGCGCACCGTGTCGAGGTTCGTGACCGGCGAGCAGGTCTCGGCGGGCACTCGGAAGAAACTGGAAGCGTGGCTCGACGCCGCGACAGCCTAGCTGTCGCAACGGAGCGAGAGGATGAACGCATGACCCACCCCCGCGAATGGCACGAAGAACGACGACGAGGCATCGGCGCCTCGGACGTTGCCGCCGTGCTCGGCATCTCCCCATGGAAGTCCCCGGCGCAGGTCTGGCGCGACAAGGTCACGCCGCTGCCTGATGACTACGTGGAACCTCCGACTCACCTGAAGCTCTGGCTCGGCACCCGGCTGGAGGAGGTCATCGCCGAGCTGTACACCGCCGACACCGGCATCAACCTGCGCCGCCCACCCGGTGCGTACTGGCACCGCAACGGCGTCATGTTCGCCAACCTCGACTTCATCCGGCTGAACCATTCCGGGCACGTCGAGGCCAAAGTCGCCAGCTTCGGCGAGGCGTGGGGTGAGCCCGGCACCGACGAGGTGCCCAAGCACTACTACCCGCAGGTGCAGGCGCAGCTCGCCTGTCGGCCGGCGGAATACGCCGAGATGGCCGTCCTCTGGCACGGTCAGGAGTTCCGGCGCTATCCCGTCCCGATGGACGACGACTACGTCGCCGACCTCGACGAGTACCTGACGTCGTGGTGGAACCAGTACGTGGTCGGCGAGGTCGAGCCACCGCTGACCGCCATGGACATCGGCGAGGTCAAGCGCCGGTTCCCGCGGGACGACGAGACCGAGATGGTCGCGACGCCCGAGCAGACGTTGACCGTCGACGAGCTGCGACTGGCGCGGGTCGCGACCAAGGCGGCCGAGCGGGTCGAGGGCGACATCGAGGTCGCCATCCGGGCGGCCATGGGCACCGCAGCGAAGCTCGTCGGCCCGGGCTTCAACATCACCTATCGGACGTCCAAGCCGTCGACGTCGGTGTCGTGGGAGCAGGTGGCCGCCGCATGGCGCTCGGCCATCACCGACGCTCGGCTGATGCCGCTCGAACAGCAAGCCGCATTCCTCGACGGGCTGGACCTCGATGCTGTCGAGTCCATCTACACCGCGACCAAGGAAGGCAGCCGGGTATTCCGGCCGACATGGAAGGAGCACAAGGGATGACGCAGAACAATCGAGGCGGGCGCGGGCGCGCGGCGCCGCCGGCCAGTCGGGCGGTCGCCATCGACCCGCGTGAGGCGTACGCGTCCATCGAGGAGTCCATCGTCCGCCGCCAGCAGGACATCGTGGCGACGCTCGCCAAGGGGCTCGACCCGGTCCAGTTTATGAAGGTCGCCCTTCAGGCCATCACGCGCACCCCGAAGCTGCTCGCGTGTACGCCGGCATCGTTCGTGCTGGCGCTGCGCGACGCGGCCGAGCTGGGCCTGATGCCGTCCGGCCTGCTGGGCGAGGGCTACCTCGTCCCGTACCGCAACGACGGCGTGATGCAGGCGCAGTTCCAAGCCGGCTACCTCGGGCTCGTGAAGCTCGCTCGCCAATCAGGCGAGGTGCTCGACGTCGAGGCCCGGATGGTCCGTGAGCGCGACGAGCTGGACATCGTGTTCGGCACGGGCGGGCACGTCATCCACCGGCCGTACATCCAAGGCCGGCACGGCACCGAAGGCCCGGGCGACCGGCAGGGTGTCTGGTTCCGGGCCGCGCTGCGCTCCGGGGTCGAGCATATCGGCTGGATGTCGATTGCCGAGGTCGACGCCATCCGGCGCCGGTCCAAGGCGGCCGACAGCGGGCCGTGGGTCTCCGACTACGAAGCGATGGCCCGCAAGACCATCACCCGAGCGGAGCTGAAGTGGCTGCCGCGCTCGACGACGCTGACCCTCGCCATGGAGCGCGAGGACGTCATCGAGGGTTCTGCGGAGATGGTCGCTGAGACCGTCGCCATCCAATCCGATGCGCAGCGTCGGCTGCTGGAGCGCGGTGGCATCAAGGTCGTCGGGTTGCCGGACGACGACACGACCCCGCCAGATGCCCCACAAGACCCCGAGCCGCCCAAAGCGGACGAAGACGTCACCGCTACGCCCATCGAGCCACAGGGGCAGCCAGCGGCGGGCACGGGCCGTTGTGGCGCGATGCACCCGGCCACCGGGCTCGGGCCATGCGTCAACGAGGCCGGCCATGAGGCGGCCGGCGCGCCGCACACCGACGCCAACGGGACGGACTGGACGTGACGAGGGCCATCTACTGCGGCCACGCGCGGATGATGGTTGCGAGCCACGGCACCCGGCTGGAGTTCGGGGTCGACCGCTTCGTCGTCCCGCCCATCTACGGCGTGGTCGACGTGCGCTGGCGACCACGTCGCAAGTACCCGTCGCCCCGCTGGCCCAAGGCTTGGCCCAAGCCGCCAACATGGACCTATACGTGGTTGGTGGTGGGCCTTGCCGCCAGCCCCGAAGCCGAGTAAGCCACCGAAGCGCCGTCCCGAACGAGTCGACCCGGCTGACGCTGAGTTCGTTCTACGCAGAGACGGCGAGTGCATCATCGCCAAGCTGGAGCGGCGAGGCTGGCTGACGCCGGTCAAGCCGTGCTCTCGTCCTGAAGGCGAACCCGACGAACCGAGCGAACCGCGAGAACCGATGAGAACGACGTGCTCCGGCCGGCTGACCATCGAACACACGGAGCGATACGCCGGCAGGAGGGTCCACGGCGTCTCCGTCATGGTCGCCGCGTGCCTCGAACACAACGTCGGTGGGGAGTGTTCACGCTCTCGTGTTCACGTGAGGAGATACCTCGCGGAGCTGTACCCGGCGGGTTGACTGGCCTGCTACTGTGACATTCCGCCGCCGCGGCCACGGCGCGCGTTCATGGGCGTCGCCCTCTCGATGGACTGGTAGCCGTCGGGGGGGCGACTGACCCGCCTACCAGATGAGGAGCCCCGATGCAGTACCAGCCTTGGTTCAAGGCATTCGCCGACCTCTCCGAGCGCAAGGCGCACTACTCCGACGCCCAGTTCCGGGCGTTCGTCGAGATGTTGTGCGCCGCCGCAGCCAGTCGAACGCCGGGCATCTTCGTGTCACTGGCCGCCGTCCGCCGCATCGTCGGTGGGTCGGTCGACTTCCTCGTCGAGCAGGGCGACCTCATAATCGAGGATGGTGGAGCCGTCACTGTCCATGGATGGGCGAGGTGCCAGCGCCCCTTCGATGAAGGACATGCCGAGCGTCAGCGACGCTATCGTGACAGGAAGAATGACGCAGATGATGACGCGTCATCAAGGTCGTCACTTCAGCGTCACAATGGTTCATCTACTACTACTCTTAGAGAAGATACGTACTCCGAAGGAGTCTCCTTCCCCGCGCCCGTGCCTGCGCCCGCGCACGTGACACCCGCGAGGGACGTCGTCGGCTACCCCGACGGTGACCACGACAGTCTCGACACCTACCATGAGCTGGCCGGCTACCGGCCGTGGGGCCAGTGGTCGGGCGACCAACTGAAGGCGGCCATGGTCGAGTACGGTGATGCGACCGTCGATGCTGCGCTCCGCTTCGAGGCCGGGCGGGACACCGACCGGAAGACCCTGATGAAACGCACCCTGACCAAGCTGGCTCGTGACGCCGACCGGGCTGAGATGGCCCGGGAGAAGGCGCCCAAGGTCGTCAAGTCGGCGCAGGACAAGGCCGCCGAGGAAGCGTCGTTCCAAGCCATCCGCCGGCAGATGTACGCCGAGGACATGGCCTCTATCGCGAAGCAACGAGCGGAGAACGCCGAATGAACGTCGCCTACCACGCCTTCACGCCGCACCGCCCGCTGGCGCAGTACCGCGGGCACACCGGCCACGAGTCCAATGGGCTGCTCCTGACGCCGGCAGCGTTCGATGCGCTGGCGGACGCCACGAACGCGGGCCGACCGTGCGAGTACGAGGTCGTCGGCGAGTACGTCCGCGACGATGGGTGGGTCTTCCTCGACCTCGCCACGACCCGGGCTTACATCGAGTCCGCGACCTCGTACCTGCACCTCGAAGGCCGGCTCCGGCTGGTCTGCCCGGAGTGCGAGGGTCGGGACGGCAAGCACGGTCGGACGTGCGAACGGCGGTGAGAGAGGTTGCGCTGGCTGCTATCCTCGTGATGGCTTCGGTTCCCACGTGGGTCCATCAGGGGCGAACGGCCCACCCGAACGTCTCCACCGCTTCGGCGGACGACCTGATGGCCCTTCGTGGCGGTCGAACGCGGGTTCATCTCGGAGCAGCTCGGGCAGAAACACGAGATGACCGACTTCATCCCTCGGTCCTACCGCGTCCGAGTCGGCCGCCTACTATTCGCCCGGTCGTGGAGTCCCCCACCCCACGACCGGGCGTCGCGCTGTCTGGCGCCGCGAGCTGGTACTGCAAGGCCGGTCGGTCGGTCTGCCACCACGCCTACCCGGACACCGCCGGCACCGACCTGTACGCCGCAGCCTGCGGCCGGCTGCGTGGCGAGTTCACCGACTGGCGAGGACGCACGGTGACCGTCGGCTACCGGGGCCGCGAGGTCAAGGTGGTGCTCATCGACTGGTGCGGGCATCCCGACCGGATGCTCGACCTGTACTGGGACGCAGCCAACGCGCTCGGCATCACGGGCGTCGGGCGTGTAGACATCTACGTGAAGTGATGGTTGACATGCTGGCGTACTGTGGGGTCAACCCTCACAGATTGGAGAAGCGGATGACTGAACAGGACACCGAGCCCGTGCGCCGGGCGACCCAGCTCCAGCACGTCATCGACGCGCTGCGCGACACTGGCCGGGCCGACGCCCACCTGCTGCTGATGCAGCACGGCATCACCCGAGCCGCCACCTACATCCACGGCCTGCGCAAGGCGTGGGGTGCCGACAGCATCGAGACCACTCGCGAGCACGGCGAGATGGCGGTCTACCTCCTGAAGGTGCCACCGACCCACTGGTTCATCCCGTCCAAGCCGCGCCGCGCCTCGTGGACCTGCGTCGACTGCGGGGCCACCGCTCCGACCGGGCTGACCATCGAGCAGCGCACGCCGCGCATGGGGCGAGGCGAGTGCCCGACCTGCGCCGGCTCTCGGATGTTCCGACGGTGAAGGTTGCCGCCGACATCCCGATGGTCAAGATGGTTGGTGGCACCACTGGTGTCGCGACCAAGGTGTACGTCGATGACGTCGAGCAGCGGGGCGTGACACACGTCTCGCTGGACGTCGGACTCAGGGAGTCCAACGAGGTCGTCATCGAGCGGCGAGCCCTGCTCGACATCGCGGTGCAGGCCAACGTGCGCGACCAATGGGACATGCTGGCGCGGCTGTCGCTGCCGGGGCTCCCGCCGCGGGAGTTCCACGGGCAGGGCGGCTCGCTCGCCGAGGCCATCCGCGACATCGCAGCGATGGTCGGCCACGCCGAACGGGACGGAGACTTCCGGTGAGCCGGGGCCAGAGCCGGGGCCGCATCGTGGCGCTGGAAGCGTTCGTGCTGGCATGGGACGAGTACATCGGCCTGAGCGTCCACGTGAACACGATGAACCCCGCTGACGAGGCGTTCGAGCAGACCAAGGGCCGGCTGAAGGTCAAGCACGCCGCCGTGGTATCCACCCGCAACCGCATCGGAGCACTCCGTGGCTGACCTACTCTTGGCGCTCGACATCGAGGAGTCGGACGGCGTCTGCCATGACTGCTCGAAGGGGCCACACCTGCACCTCGCCGAGCGGAGCGCCATCGAGGCGTCGCTGGTGCAGGACCACCTGTCTGCGCGTCTTGACCGCATCGACCGGGCGCTGCTGGCGCTCCTCGAAGGCCCGCCCGATGGGTGAGCTGGCGTTCTACATCGTCGGCCACCCGCCGAGCGTCAACGCGTCACGGAGCTGGCATTGGGCGAAGCGCGCCCGAGAGACCACCTCGTGGCAGGACGCGACCATCTGGTCGGTGCGCGACGCCATGGGCAGCTCTACGCTGGCGGGCGACATGCGGCCGGTGCTGGTCGAGGTCGAGTTCGTCTACCACACCAAGCGCACCCGGGACCGGGACAACCTCGTGGCCTCACTGAAGCCGGTCATCGACGGGCTGGTCAAGGCGCGCATCGTGCGCGACGACGGGCCGGCGTGGATGCCCGAGCCGCCACGGGTCACCGAGACCTACGACCGGGAGCGCACCGCTGGCATCTACGTGAAGGTCACCGAGATATGAAGTGGTACGGGTCGCCCGACCTCCAAGACCTGCTCGTGCCTATCGACGACGTGTCGCCGTACCCCGGCAACCCGAGGCAGGGCGACGTGGGCGCGGTCTCGGCGTCGCTGGAACGGTTCGGCCAGACCAAGCCCATCGCCGTCCAGCTCTCGTCGGGGCATATCGTCGCCGGCAACCACGCGTGGCGGGCGGCCAAGGCGCTCGGCTGGTCGCATATCGCCATCGCCAAGAACGCCCTGACCGACCGCGATGCCGTGGCGTACCTCATCGCCGACAACCGCACCGAGGAACTGGGCAGCTACGACTACCAGACCCTCGGCTCCCTGCTGTCGACGCTGGCCCGGGAGGACAACCTCACCGGCACGGGCTACGACTCGGACGACGTCGACGCGTTGCTGCGCTCGCTCGACACCGAGGGCACCGAGACTGCTGCCGGTGGGCGCGGACGGACCAAGCCCACGGCGTGCATCGTGTGTGGCGCGACCGGCGAGCGGTTCCAACTGAAGCTCCAGTGGGTCGATGGCGACGTCGAGCACGCCCGGGGTGCCGGCTCCATCGCTATCTGCGAGGAGGACTGGCTGGCGCACGCAGCGCCAAACATGAAGCGCAGCGTCACGAGCTTCGACGAGCTGCGCCGCATCGAGGAGAACGAGGATGACGACGAAGACTGAGCCGGTTCGGCTCGGGCCGGCGCGCTGTGTCGGATGCAACTCCACGGTCTGGTACTCCGACCGTGCGTGGCGTGTTCGAGTGTTGACCCACGAGGGCTACCAGCACCACCCGCATCGCTGCACGGCGCTGGACCTGCCGCCACAGATGGGCACCGCGGCCCTGATGGTGACCCATGGCCGGCGGTGACTGGCGCTGCTCGAACTGCGGCGAAGTCGCCAACGACGTCGACGAGTACACGGCCCTCGACCCGCGGTTCACCACGGGCCGCTGCGGGAACTGCACTCTGCGCGCCACGGTGCCGCTGGTCTTCGGCACAGACGTCGAGGTCATGGCCGTCGTCAAGGAGCGCATCGACAAGAAACTACGTAGCGAGCAGATGGCGCGCGTCAAGACCGGGTTCATCGCCGACCACGTCCGCGCCGTGAGGTGCTGCTCGCCCAAAGAGACCAAGCGCGAGCACCTGCCGCAGGAGCGGCTCGACGTGCTGCTGTCGCTGATGGGGCTCCGGTGATTGACAACTGGCGTATTGGCGTGCCAAACTGACGGCATGAAGCTCACCGTCGGCGACCACGTGTTCGACCTCTCACGGAAGACGTGCGACACGTGCGGCCGTGCGGTCCGTTTGGTCCGCGCCCGGACCCGCCGGAACTACTGGCAGCACACGGGCGACGGCCTCGCCCAGTATCGGTCGTGGCACGTATGAAGCGTGTTGCCATCGTCGGCTCGCGTGGGTTCACCGACGACGTGCTCGTGACCGCTGCGGTGACGCACCTCGCCGCATCCAACCCATGGCTGACCATCCTGTCGGGTGGCGCCGGAGGGGTCGATACCATGGTCCGCGAGGCGTGCGTTGGGCTGGGCTTCCACGCCTGCGAAGGCAACGCCATGGAGGAGCCGCAGGGCGGTCACCACTTCGTCGAGTACCTCGCCATCTGGCGGGTCGGCGGGACGCTCGACCGTGGCGCCGGCTTCCGACGCAACCGGCGCATCGTGGCCGAGGCGGACCTCGTCATCGCCTTGTTCGCGCCCGGCCCCCGGTCCAAGGGCACGTCCAACACGGTCGAGCTGGCCCAGCGGGGCGGCCTGCCGCTGCACGTCTACCACGAAGGGGAGTGGCTCGATGCGTGACGCGATAAGGCGCCTGCTTGGCTGGCTCAATCGACGGCTGAACATCATGGCCTCGCCCGAGGAGAGCCGACGGCTGTCCGAGGCCGACGTCGCGCAGCGACTACGGGAAGGCAAGCACCCATGACCCCCGACGAAGTGACCGAGCCGCTGAGCGCCGACAAAGGTCTGCGAGATGCGCTTGCAGAGGCCCTGCACGACGCGATGTGCGACATCTCGCACCACGACCGACCGCCCGCCCGTTGCTCGCAATGGGCGAAGTACCCAAGCATCGCTCGGTTTGTCGCGCCTCGACTCCTCGCCGCCCTAGCCGCCACCCGAGAGGAGACGACGTGACCCCCGACGAAGTAGCCGCCGCGCTGGCCGCGAGGACACCAGGACCGTGGAAGGCCATCGGATACGGCATCTCCGGTAAGGGCACGACCGCCTCCGTGGCGCTCGTCGGTGAGTGGGAGGTCCGCAGTACCGGCAAAGGCGCGTCCCCTGCGCCCGACCCGGCCGACGCCCGAGCCATCGTGGTCGCCGTCAACCTCGCCGATGACCTGTGGCGCGTCTCCGAGGCGGCCCGATTCCACAACAAGACCCCGAGCGGCGCGACCCGTGCTTGCCTCGACGGCTGCATCGCGTGCGCCGCCCTCGCCGACCTAGACGCCACCCGAGAGGAGACCAAGTGACCCCCGACGAAGTCTCAGCGGCGCTGGCCCCGGTGCGCTGGCCGCGTGAGCGACGCGACGCCCGAGCCATCGTGGTCGCCGTCACCCTCGCCGATCCC
>ENA-ORBV01002973-ORBV01002973.1-microbial-mat-metagenome-genome-assembly--contig:-NODE-2973-length-34726-cov-14.013998_pt1 | contig 34726 bp, 40 predicted proteins | sample MGYA00237777_ERZ505514 | MGnify/ENA primary metagenome ERZ505514 (study PRJEB26160, sample SAMN06269048) | microbial mat metagenome | isolation source: Oligotrophic lake microbial mat | place... | reverse complement strand
GATACGGCGACCACCGAGATCTACACCTCTCTATTCGTCGGCAGCGTCAGATGTGTATAAGAGACAGCTTCCAGATGCTCAGCAAACGGGGATACGCCCTCGCCACCGTGCAGAAGCACGTGATCACGGTGAAGACGTTCTTCAACTGGATAGTGAAAATTGATAAGTTGGAGAAAAGCCCCGCACGGGTCATCAAAGGGCGCAAGCTGCCCCGTGCCATATCCCGTGATAAAGCCATGTCCGATGCAGAACTCTCTGCCATCATCGACGCTGTGCGTTACAAACCGCGAGATTATGCGCTGGTGATTTTCCTCTCAGACAGCGGTTGCCGTCGGGGAGGGGCTGCGGGGTTGCGCCTTCAAGACATTAATTGGCGGGAGAGGACGGCGAAAGTGACCGAAAAAGGGGATAAGCCGCGCTTTATCGCATTCGGGGAACATTGTCAGGTCGCGCTAGTCAAGTGGCTCGCCTATCGCGGTTCGCTCAAAGGCTCACTCACGGGTGTCTATATTTTCTCGTTTGATGGCGCGTTGATGAAGCCGGAAAATATCAGTCTCATCATCCGTCGCGCCGCCGCGAAAGCGGGCGTCCGGGTTCTCAGTTCCCATTCCTTGCGCCACCGTAAAGGGCATCAGTACGCCGACGCTCGTATTGCCCCTTCCATCGCCGCCACCGCACTCGGTCATTCCGACGTGCTAATCACCTTAAATAGCTATTATCCGGGTGACTGGGAATCAGCAAAGAAAACCTTGCACGAATTGGCAACCGATCCATCCACCCTTAAAGACTCCCCCGACAATATTGTCAAATTTGGGCGCTAACCCCTCGCTTTGGGGGCTTCAAATGGAGAACCCTTTATACATGCAACATTGATCGTGGTATAAGAGGTCGTGGGTTCAAGTCCCGCTACCCCGACTGGGGGATCACCCTGATCCCCCCCACCTTGACTCTGTTTGGGGGTTCTCCTTTTGGCAACCTCTGTTCGAGTGTTGCTAGTTTCCGTTTAGGAGATTAAAAGTATTCCCGATTAGATTGTTAAGGAGCTTTGCTGCCTACTTCGCAGCCTTTCATTTCTTTAGGTGATCCCGCTGTTGGTCGTCAAACTTTAGGCGGGATCACCGATGTACACGCTCCGGCTCGATCCGAAGTTTGGTTGCCCCTCGTGCATCAAATGCGCTATAGTTGTGCTGTGGGTCGTGACCGCGCAGCGTGCTAACTTGCTACGGCTAGGCGCTGCGCGGGCATCCCGTTAGATTCTTCCACTTCCTCTATCACCAGCAAATCACCCGGCGTACAGCCAAGATAATTGCAAATTGCGATCACAACTTTGTTGTCATACATTGACACGGCGTTATGTGCTATGCGATCTACAGTGGTTTTAGCCAGTCCCGTTTTCTTAACCACGTCGCTTCTTGGGATACTTGCCTTTCCCTCACGATAGGCTTTCTCAGCCAGCAGCACACTAAATCGATTGCGTAGAATTTGACGTTTCATCGGTTCTCCTTTCACCCTACAATAAGACTAATACGGATTTTTGATATTGTCAAACATTACGTATGATATATCGTATCAATTGTTTGACATAGGCGGGGTTTTGACTGTATAATGGGTTACATATCAACCAAACAAAAACCCCGATGGATTAAATCGGGGTTTTGTCCGGCGTCTACAGGGTTGGTAGAAAACCGATTATGGAAAGCGAGGATGGATAGAATGTCGTTAGCACTTGCTCTACCCCTCAGTGGGAGTATATCACAAGATTCATTCACCGATAGCGCGTGGTTGCGCTACTTCGACCCCCGCGCAGCGTTCGCCGCTGTTGCTGCTCACGTCGCTACCCTACCGTCGTCACGGACCGCTGAAAAGCACACATGGCGTGCCTATGAAGACGGGTTGCGTTACTTCCTCGATTGGGCAAATGTCGCCCTACCCACCGAAGACCTGATGAGCGGGTTCATTGCGCATTTGCTCACCACGCGCAATCTCAAGCCCTCAACAGTCAGCAGCAAATACCTTGCGCCCATCCGCCTCTACTTGACCAAACTAGCCGGGCAGCGCATCACCGGCTTTACAGGCAGCGAGCGCGATTATATTGCTGATTGCCGCGACCACATCCGGGCAGCCGGGGCGGTCAAGTCCCCCCGCCCCGACACGACCACCAACATAGCGCCACTCTGGAACCCCCAGTTTATCCGGCTCTCAATGCAGCAGGTCAACGCTGTGCTTCGTTCAATCAACCGTCTACACCGTCCCGGATTGCGCGATTACGCCCTACTGCACGTCGCATTCAGCACAGGGTTACGCCTCGCTGAATTGCAGCGCATCACGCTCAATTCAATAGTTCCCTCCGGCACGGTCTACCTCATCACCGTGCGCGGCAAACGTTCCAATGTAGACCCCGTGCCAATCAGCGCCCGCGCCTACGCCGACATCATGGCGTGGGTCGAAATGTACAATGCCGATCTCCCCGACGACGATCCCCGCCGCATCGTCGGGGATATTCCCGTTTGGCAGCCGATGCTGCACGGGGATAATTATGCTCACAATGGGGTGAACGGCTTCACCCCATTACGGGGGTTATCCCCGCAGGGCATCCGGGACATCATCGAGCGCACGACCCGCGCCGCGCTGGGCGACTCATTAGCCCTTGCAGCGCACGATACCCGCCGCACAGCCGCCGCCATTGCCCACGATGCGGGCATGTCCATTCCAGACATTCAGAAGCTGCTGCGCCACAAAGACGCCGCCGTGACTCTCCGCTATATCGGCACAAAACCAGACTATGATACATCCACACTCGCCAATTATGTCCAGTTCGGTTAAGGGGGGGGTTATGATTATGCTGACTGTTCCGCAGCTACTTGTAAGTGAAGAGGAGTATTGGAGATCGGGTAAATATAAAGTGCGGTATCAGGCGAATGATGGTGAATTACGACCTTTCCGGCATGTAAGTACATCCGAAGAGAGTCCTAGCCTACAGATTGGTCAATTCCGTATATATCTCGACGACAGCCATACAAGCGTAATTGTCGATCAATCCACAAGCTGCATAGCCATTAGTGAGCATAAGGAAGTGAAATGAAATACCGTGTTATCCGCCCTATTCCTGCAACGTCCAAAGATTATGTCGAGTTTCCGCGCCGCCCCGTCCTCACAACAGAACAGATGCTTAAGCTGCTGCGCCACAAATCCGCAGCCGTGACTCTGCGCTAATGCCCTCGGCTTGTCTCCCCTCTCCTGCTTCTGGGAGAGGGGTCGGGGGTGAGGCGTCTTTACACTACTCGCCAATTCGTCTAAGGAGAAAAGCATGAGCGAAAACACAGAAGGAAAACAGGAATACACCTATCCCGATGGCACGAGCGCGGGGCTGACATGGGAACAGGCAAGCAAAGAGGGGTTTTGTCCCATGTGTCGATACTTCGTTCTGGGCAGTGGTGATGATGACACGATGGGGCAGCACGGCGTCTGTTTTGAATGCCTAGAAGAGTTGAAGTACGAGACGGGTGAATACGACGACGATTACGACGACCCCGATTACTAATCAGCGGCGACACCACTAGCGGACGCCTCAAAATCATCGCCCGATCAGCGCATCATCTACCCGTAATTTTCGCCCGGTCATAGCATTAGATTGAGCATCGGGATCATGTATGGATTCCTGAAAAATAATGCCCTCGGCTTGTCTCCCCTCTCCTGCTTTTGGGAGAGGGGTCGGGGGTGAGGCGTCTTTACCCTACGTCGGGGGTGAGGCGTCTTTACCCTACGTCGGGGGTGAGGCGTCTTTACCCTACGAGGGCGCTAGAAAGTGCATTCCCTCAGCCCCCCCCTTTTTCTAGGGGGGGGCTGAATTTTGCCTACTTGACACTCACAAGTTCTTAGGAGTATAATGGTGTTATTGATTGATTGATTGAGTGAATAAGCGAGGCGTCCGCCAGACGCCAACAATTAGCCCCATTGGGGCAGAAGGAAACACACAATGTTGGCACAAATCTTTTTTCATAATGGGTTGTATACCTCAGTGGTCGCAACCGCACCGACTGCGGTGTACAAGCACTATCCCTCATACGGTTGCAATCAAAGCAAACGTATGAAAGTAACCGATCTCGGTGCGGTCGAAATCAAGGGGACTACGGGGACACTTTACCTCGTGGAGACCACAAGCACCTACGATTTTGGGGCAGATAGCGTCTCGTCACGCTATGAGTTTTTGCTCGGCAGCGAATAACTCCACGCCCTACCCTTGTGTTGTAATAAGCGCAGCGTCCGCCAGACGCCAAAATCAGCCCCAATGGGGCAGAAGGAACGAATAACATGAACGCAGCAGAAGAAATCATCCACTTCGCCGCAACAGATGCAGCCCGCGCACGCGGGAAAGAACTGGACGCCCGCGCGGGGCTAATCGCGGGGTTGTTGAACAAAAACAATCTGGCGAAGGTGTTGGAGATGTGGAAGCCAGCGCACGGAGAGACAATCGGAAACCTGGCTAAGAGTATTGCGGTACGAGAGGAGTGGGAGCTACAGTCCCCTTGGCAGCGTATATATTGGGCGTTCCAAGACGCCCTTGAAACTGGTAAGTACATCCGCCTTTCAGTTTCAAGCGCCCTATACGCGGTTCGGGAGTATGGGTCTCCCGATGAATACTCAGCGGTGTTGGACGAGTTAGAAAAACTCGCGCAGGTCGCTGAGAGCGCACGCGAATAATTCCATCGCCCTGAGCATGGCGTTAAACTGCTCAGAAAGAGGCATCATGGAAATTAAAGAGGCACGGGCGCTGTTCATCGCCCTCTCGGAAACACTGCCCGAAGAGGAGGCGCTGCTTGAAGCGGCGCGGGCATGGACAGAGTCAAAGAACGTGATTTACCCCGCGAATGGACAGTGGGGTTTGGCGCACATGGCGCTCGGCGCGCTGGCGGACGGGCAGCCGGAAGTCGCTGCAAAAGCGTTCCGACTGTGGCAAACAGCGCGGGGATCAAGCGGGCGCGTCCTGCTTGACGATGAAACAATCCGAGTCACCGACGCCGCCGAGCGTGCGGGCGTGACGCGGCGTTTTATCCAGGATGAAATCAATGCGGGAAAGTTGCCCGCAAAAAAAGACGCGAAGGGGCGGTACGCCATCCGCGTAGGCGATTTTCAGGCGTGGATGGCTAATCCACGCCGGGGCAGCCGTTCGTAAGCGACCTCGCCTGTCACCCCTCTCCTGCTTTTGGGAGAGGGGTCGGGGGTGAGGCGTCACCCCACGCGGACGCTAGAAAGTGCCTTCCCTCAGCCCCTAGAAAATAGGGGCTTTATTTTGTCTACTTGACAATATGTCCGATGTCGGATATAATGTGTATATTGATTGAGTGCAAGACGATACGGGAGAAAACGAACATGGCTAAAAAACAGGCGATTAATCTATCAGGGTTTAATATCACCCCTAGTTGCATTATCCAAGTCATGGGCGAAAATACTCTCGATAACTGGGAAGCCCCGCTCAAGTGGATGAAGTTGGCGGAGACATCTTACACACCGAAGCACATCAATGACGTGCTGAAAAAGCACAATATTGATAGCGCGTGGGTAACATGGGCGTGCGGTAAAGAACTATGGTTTCAGGGAGAACAGATTGCATCTATCGCAGCCGCAGCGGATAGAAAGCCCGCCAAGAAAAAGGCGAAATAATCACACTCCTAGTCGAAACCCCTTCGGGGGTCTGGCGGATACCCACCCGCCACTGAGGAGACAGGGACACTAGGGGACAAATGGAAATACTCAGTGTAAAGACCGCTGCCGCGCTGTCTGGTTCGATGGGGCGCGCTGTCTCAGCGAATCAAGTTAAGCGTGCGATTGAGAGAGGACGGCTACGCGGAACTAAAATAGGAACTGCGTGGGCAGTTACGCGGGACGACTTTCAGGCGTGGATTGACACGCCGCCGCGCAAAGTCGGCAACCCCAACTGGGGGAAATAAGCACGGCGTCCGCTTGACGCCAGTAATCAGCCCCAATGGGGCAGAAGGAAGTTGAAATGAACAAGGGAGAACTACAAGATAGACTTGCTTCAATGGGTAAGCATACGATTTGGCAGAATGACTGCCTACTTATCCCTGTGAGTGGATGGGATGAGCATGATGCTATGATTAGTATGGTTAAGGGATGGGGGGAAGAATATTCCCAATACATCACTGAAACGAATGCTCTCCTCAGCAATGGATCGCGGTTTGCTTGTATACATTTTAGCGATTCGGTTCAGCATTACCCCCTACTCAAACCAGTCTAAAGCAGGGAGATAGAAGGCGGGGTCCCATCCAACCCACCGGAATCAAAAAAGCGCCCCTGCTATCAGGGGCGCTTTCGTTCTTTCTGCGGGGCAAGCCTTCTAGTCGCGTATCGGTTCAGTGCTATTCGTTGGCGTCCAGTTGAACTCATTGACCCCTGCTTTATCCAGTGCCTGTTTTATGCGCCGATCAACAATGCTCTCGATATGCCCCTCGTCAATCTCAGCTTTCAGCGAGGGGTATGCAATGGATTGAGTCAGCAATCCGCCATTGATCGCTTCCACAACCGCGAGTTCAGGACTTCGCTTACTACCCATGATCGAAACCCCCGAACGCGCCATTTGCTCGTGTAGGGCGGGCGCAAGTCCAAGCGTTGCCAGCAGCCCCAAGATGTACGGCAAGCTGGCAATAATCCAATCACGGAATGAATTAAACTGTGCCGTGTACCCCGCAAGGGTCGCAGCGGCGGCAATTCCCCACAACACGACGCTCACAGTGAATGCGAGGGCAGGGGCGGAGACCCCCGTCGAATCATCAGGGCTTTCCTTGTAGAACATCGGCACGTACTTGAGTAGACCGACGAGAAGCACGACCAGCGGCGATAAGCCAAGTGTATAGATGCCGCCGTTCACAATGCCCGCCACCGTTTCGAGAAGTGACGTTCCCGCCGCCTCAATGTCTACGAGCGGTGTGGTGGGTTCGACTACGGGCGCAGCTTCTTGAGCGCCCGCTTGCGCGAAAGCAGGGCGAACCCCAAAAACAAACATGGCACAGACGACGAACAAAGCGAGTAATTGACGCATGTGTATTGTCCTCCTAGCGGTCTAAGACCTTGAGAAAAATCGAACGATCATCGGTGCGTCCGCCTGTCGTGGTAATACGACAGCGGACGCGGTATTCCTTGCCGCCCGGCACAACGTTCCCGCCGGAGAGCCACGCCGTTGCGGTGAGTGTGGTATTGGTAGAACTGGCAACGGTGATCCCGCTGCCTGTTTGTGGGACCCACGTTGCGGTTGCAATCGTGTCGCTCATGTCGGTAAGCCAATCCGCCCAATCGATTGTGTAGTCGAGCGTGGCGTTCGGGTCTTTCGTAAAGCTGTTTTCTGCCATTCGCTACTCCACTTTCATCGTGCGGGTTTCGGCGGTAATGCGGAGAAGTCGCACTTCCGGTTCAACCGTCATTGTGCGGGTTTCAGTGGTAATGCGGAGAAGCCGCACTTCCGGTTCAACCGTCATTGTGCGGGTTTCAGCCATAACGTACAGCGTTCGCTCATTCGGAGTTGTGCCGACAGGGTACTTCGCTGTGAAGGTGCGCCGTCGTCCTGTCAAGGCGTTGGGTTGAAGTTGAGTCGTTGCCATCAGACGATCACAAAGGTATCGGTGGCAAGCGGCGCTTCGGTGGTCAGCGTGAAGGTCAATACTTTTGTCGTGCCGTTGTAGGCGGTAATGTCGGTTGCTTGATTAACGAGCGTCCCCGATGTCCAGATGATGATGCGACCTTTGTAGTGATCGTTGGTCGCTTCCGTCAAATCGGTACTCATCTGCGTGGTCGAGAGCGTCCCGGCAATTGCTGCCGCGTTCACAATCGTTGCGGCGCTTCGTGCCAACTGCGCGGCGGCGGCGGTTGATCCATTGATCGCAAGCGCATCGGACTTGATGCTGCCCGCACCTGTGAGAGAAGCGGGCAATCGATTCTGAATGTCCTGTGCGATAGTAGCTGTCGCACGTGTACTGACAGCAGCATCGAGATTGCCAACCCACTGCACGACGTTCTCAATGGCAATCCCTTTCGGCGGGACAACTCCTGTGATGTCCGTCGGCGTGAATTTCGCTGTGTACCTCCCATACGCATCTACCGTCACGCCCGCAAGCGTGTATGTGTAGAGAATCCCGGAACGTGGCGCACTGGTAGACGGGATCAGCGTTGTCCCATCTGTATCCTCGACAATCACGTTCACGGTCAAATCCGTGCGCGGCTGCCCGTCAAGATCGTAGAACACGACAGCGAAATCTATAGGTTGACCAAGCTGACCTGTCATGATTAGTCCTCTGTGGAACGATCCGGTTGGGCTGGCTCTTCGGGTGACTGTTCCAGCATCATTTGCGCGAACGAGAGCGCTCCAAGTGTCTCGCGGAACTGATCGTTGAGCGTTGCCGCTTGCTGTTGAAGCCGCTGGATATGCTCAAGTAGCTGCGTGCGTGTCATGGTCTAACTCCGCATCTTGATTAGGTTGACCGATTGCCCGCTCGCATCGTTACCTAGTGCGGTCAACACGCCAGAGAACGCTGTGATGCAGTCTGCTATCTTGCCCGCTGTGAGATTTGAGAATGGCGCGGGTCTGTCACCTACCGCTGCTGTCAAGTCCTCAGTAGTAATACTTGCCCCGAAGCCCTCTGCATTGTAAAGCGCAACTTCCCGTTGCAGATCGTCACGTAAATCCAGTAGGATTTCCGCCTTCGACTGAATACGTGAGACGAAATTACTTTCCTGTGTCGTTAAAGCCATTGTGAAACTCCTCTATGCGTAGCTTGCTAATCCGAGATTGGATAGCGCGTCTCTCATTGCATCTAGTTTCTGATCTGTCGTGAGTCCCGCCCATGTGCCAAGCGCGGGTTTAGCAATCGGTGTAGCACCGAAGAACCCCAATTGTGTAGCACTCACGCCGCCACGAATACGAAGCCCCTCCCGTTCCGTCACTGTCCCATTGGCATTGTGTGCGGAAATCAACACTAAATCGGCGATTGCCGCCACATTCGCGGGGTCGTTCCACAGCGAACGGATATATCCTGATGCACGGTCATTCGTCGTTGACGATTTCAGCGTGAATGCCAGTCCGCTGCCAAACCCCGCTAACGGAACCCCCGAAGTGTTGTGTCCGATTGTTAAGCCTGTGGATACGGTGGATGTATTTGCGGTGAGCTGTCTAAACGTCGCGGCACTGGCTAACAATGCCGCCAACGTATTGATCGTGCTTGTGTTGATTTCCAACACGTTCGCCGCGTTTCGTGCAATCCCGATGTCGCCGCTACCGTTCAGTGTCGACACGGCAGACCACGCAATGCCAGACCCAGAAGTTAGATAAAGCACCTTCGCCGCACCATTCCAACTTGTTACGTACAGCCCTGCTGCATTAGTAATAAATCCGCCATGATGCATTATATTAGCACCCGCCACGAAACCTGATCCGGTCAGGCTGACAAAAGCACTGTCGCCAGCGTTGCGTAAATCCACTGAACCATTGAGGTTAAACCGCAATTTCCAGTTTATGCCGTCGCCAACTTGTGGCGCAGTGAGTGCGGCGATTTTCTTAACCGATACCGCACTAATTGCGCCGTCGAAGGCGCTTTCCGGGATGATCTCAAAGACGCCCGTGCTGGTTGCATGAAAGAGTACGGTAAATGTCGCATTGGTGGTGTAGGTATTGGTGAAATCGTAAGTATTACCGAGCCGGACAGCAACACCCCCTGCCGTTCTGTTGCTGATAGTAAATACGACAATATACGTATCTCCCGCCACCGCGCCAACCGCTTGAGTCAACAGCCCCGTTTGCCCAACCGTGTGGACAACGTTATTGGAACTGTATGCCCACCCTGTGCCGAGCGTCCACCCTGTCGCGTTACCCGCAAACGAGCCGTTGGTGAGTCTCTCGGTACTGTCTTTCGACATGGTAATGCCAGTGGCAAGGAGTGTGGAAGGCGTCGTCCCACCAATCGCGGGCGGCGTCGTGAGCGCCGTTGTCAAATCGGCGCTGACAATCCCGCCTACAGTGAGCGCCGCCCCCACTGATGCTTGGCGCAAAAAGTGAGTTGCCCCACCCGTCGCTGCCAAATCAGCAGCCGTCCCACCCCGCGCCAGTGCAAGTAGCCCGCTCGTGATTGCGCTTGCCGCATGGTTGTGCGACAACGGCGCAGCATAGGCGGCGATCAGCGCATTAATTTGCGTCTGGGTTAGTCCGGGAAAAGATGTTAATGCTGGCATGAGCTATCCTGTTCCCAATAAGCCCGCCGGGATGTAAATCTGATTTGCCGTTGCCGCCGTTGCCAGTCGCTTCGCCAATTCGCCGCTCGAATCATACGGGACGAGCAGCGCCCAATTGCGGGTTGCGATCTTGCTCGGCGCTTCATCTCCCGTGCCGTCGAGGGCATAGGAGATCGTGCCGTTGGCGCGAATGATCCTCAGCACAGTTTTGGCGAGGCTCTCCATCGGCACGGTGTCCAACCCCGCTCGATTGAGCATCACCATCGTTTGCACGATGTAACTGGCGTAAGTCGTGCGCGGGTTTGGGGTATCCTCTTGCTTCCCTCGTGCGAAGAACGGACGGTGATGCCATGTGGCGCATCCGTCCTCTGCGACAAGGATGCTCTTGAACAGTTCGATTCGTTTAGTCTCTGCGTCTACCTGATAGCGTTCCTCGCCCGTGAGCAACCACAGACACCACGCGGTTTCGACACTTGCCGCGTAGGAGTGCATCAAATCGTCCGTCGGCACGCTCTCCCCGAAGATTGCCCTGTACTGCGACAGCCAATAATCCGCCGCTTCTGCAAACACCGGATCGTGTGCGCGGTTCACATGACATAGGGAAGCGGTGAAGGCGAACAAGCTGGCAACAAACGCTTTGTCTTTGCCGAGCGTGAGCGTGAGGACGAACGCCGCCATGCGCTCGCGCAGCACGCCCATGACCGATACGATTTCGCGCAGGAAACCGCAATCCCCCGTCGCATCGAGCGCGGAAGCAACCGCGACCACGTAATCTTTCACGGCAAACCCTACGGAATCAGCAGCACCAGACGCGGCAATAACACGCGGGTTAGGGGAAGGACGCGGGCTGTAGATTGCACTCCATGTCTGGATATACCGCTGATGGCGATCTGGTGAGAGCGTGCTTGGTGTAAAGAGACGGTCAATCTCGAACGGCTTTCGCGGCGGGATAGGTTTCGGTGTGCGTGCGAGTGCTTCCGCAAGTTGCACGGCAAGGACATCGGCGCGTTTGGTTTCAGCATCGAGCGCCGCGCCCCGTGCCGTCCATTCGGCACAGAACTGGTCGATTAAGCTGATAGGACTATCCAGTTGCATCATGAAAGGGTGACTCCTTGATAAGCGAATGTGGCGAACCCCGACACATCAGTCAGCGCCGTATCCAGCGCCTCGCGGGTGATATAGCGATCAGCGCCCGTCCGGTACGGGTCGTGCAACCAGAAGCCGCGTTCACCGTAGCCTGTGACGGTCACGTAATGCCCGAAGGACTCACCGCCAATCGGTTGGTAGTTCACCAGCGCAATCACCGGATTGTCATTGTCGATTTGCTTCATAATCACATCAGGGGTCAAGGGGCGCGTGATTTGCGCGTATACCCCATAGGCATCGAGCAACCCCGTGAGGACACCTAAACCCTGCGGCTTGTCCGCAATGGCAAGCGGGGTATCGGCAATCAGACGATCTACGGTGAGCGCCTTCATCGGACGCAACCCCGCTTGCTTCAAGTGGTGCTGAATCAGCATCAGTACACACGCGATCCCGCAGTCGTTATTCCGCTTGTTCGCTTCATCCCCCAGTTGCGACACGAACAGCACATCAAGTCGTTTCACTGCCTTGTCGGGTTCGTCGTCAATTTCCGCAAGCGTGACGACGCCCGCCGCGATAAAACCCTCCTCCAGCGCGTACCACGTATTCATCGTGACGCCGGAGGCTTTGTACGCTCCTGCTTTCATCGGGATCGGGTCGTACTGCACCCTGTCCCCGATGCGAAGTTGCTGGAACGCCTGTGAATTGATAGACGCCGTGTGCCGCACGTTTACAAGGTTTCCGGTGGTGGAAGTGATTACGCCTTCAATCGTAGCCATTACGGTATCCTCAAAACATATCGAACAAGGAGGGCGATGAATTGTCCGACGGGTTGATCGGCAGTCATCGCGCCGATGGCTGCCCCCAGAGCAATGACCGTGCCGATGCGTGTTCCTGTTGAGCGCGTGGTGAGCCACGACCACGTGCGTTTTCCGATACTGAACGCCGTTGATTCAATGTTGCGGCGGGTCGTGATGTAAAGGTGATGATCCCTGACCATCATTTCAACCACGCTCAACTGCCCGACTAACGGCGCAAGTGCGTCCACCATTGCCTTCGCTTGCTGCTCCGGCAGAGCAGTCAGCGTGTCATTTAATCTGTTCACGTCGCTCTGGTAGGCGCGAAATAAGCCCGGCGGCTGACCCGTTTCAGCGCCGTACAAATCTCCTTTCAAGCGGTTCACATCGCTGACCATTCCTGCAAGAGATCGTTCGTTAAATTCGACACTGGTTCGCATTTCAATAACCGTCTCACGTACACGGTCAAGGCGTTCGCTGCCGTTGGCGCGGATTTCGTTGAGTGCGCCTTTGACTTCTAACCCCACGTCATTCGACTTGTTGATGCTTGCCGTGAGTGTGTCAAGCTGCTGCTGCACCGGACGCACACGTATGTCAATATCTTGATAGGACGCTTTGCCCGCAAGCTGACTGAGAAATGCTTCGCGCAGCTCATCGAGCTTGTCATTGAATTTTCTTTCGATCCGTTCCTCGAAATCTTGTAAGTCCTTGAACGTGATCGGACGCTCCTCAGTTTGTGCAATAGGTGATATGATCACGCTGCACCCCGTTTCTTTTATCTTTCATGTGCTTTCGCCCTTCCCCTGAGCAATGTAAACAAAGAGCGTCCCACAAGCCGCTTTGTCACTTCTTGGGGAAGGGCAAGGAACTGGCTTATGGGACGCTCTCCACTAACATTACCGCGCCGCGATGTCCGGCGCAAAAAGAGTCTTTTGTCTACCTCTATTATACAGCGTGTGTAAAGAGAGCGTTGAGGTTGAATAAAGACCGCCCTTTCCTATCGGGCGGTCACAATGATTATTCTACTTTGGCGGGAGTGAAAGCCTCTCTTAGTTCCATTGAAAGCCTACGTCTGTGCTGCTCGATCAGCGTCCATTGATCCCGCGCAGAGAACATCAATTCACTGGTCAACACGACCCGATTCCGTTCATGCTTGTGATTGACAACCTCTGGCGCAAAGGATATGGCGTGCTTCATCCGTCCGTCGATAAAGAACACGGGATCACTGCTCCCGAATAGATGAAATGTGACTTCCGTCTTGGTGTCACAAACCAGAACAACGACATGCGCCCTAAACCCGTTCTCGCGCTGACTCGGCGTGGTCAAGAAGCTGTAAATACGGTTCTTAGGAATGGAGTACTTGACTTCGATATTGACCAGTCCCCAAGCCACAATATCGACATGGGCATGAGACATCGCCTTGCCCGGATATGCCGGAATGCCTAGTGAATTGAGTTTGGCAATCACCAACTTTTCAGATTCAACAAGCGACTGAGTCTTTGGCACGATTTTCCGGGTCTTGTTCCTAGCCTTCATGCAGGTTTTACATTCAGACGTGGGATAAATCCCGCGCATGTAAAATTCACTATACGGTTTACTCACTTTACACGCCATGCAAATCTTCGTATTATCAGTCATGGATACCCCCTACGGTGTCCTAGCATGGTAGGTGTTTAGAGCGCCTACCATGCGCTTTCTATAGGGAGTATTATAGCACAAAGTTTATGATTAGTACAATATTTTTACATTATCGTTACTGTCAATAAGTACCGTTATCATCAAATGGTAGCCCCAATTAAAAACGCCGCATCATCGCGGCGTTCTCTAGGATGATTGCGCTGTGATTTCCCATCTTGCAGGGAACACGCTGATTCCCCAGAACGGCAATCCCTCACGCAAAGCGGACACGTTGTAGTATCCGTTCGATTCAAAGTAGTGCTGTCTATAAACATCGTCCGCATTCGCATCATAAATGGGGGTATAGAATGCACGGTAAGATCGGGTTGTTCCAGCTATCAAATCGGGGACACCAACGCTTAACCACACATTTACCGTCGAGTCGAACGTTTCCCATCGCTCGTTGACCAAGACCTCAATCAGCCCGTGCCAACCGCCGTCAACCATCACGATCCGCCACTCCAAGCCGAGCGCGTCATACACCTGCGACTGTGCTACGCTGTACGTGCCGCAATGTGCAGTTGGGGTATTGATAAATTCAAACAGCGTCGTCGGCACAACTTCGACAACGTTGTATGGCGCGGCAAGGTGGATGATGTACATGCCAAACAGCCCGCGTAGGCGGGTATCGTCTTGCTCACGAAATTCTGCCGCCAAGAGCGATGTGTTCGTATCATAGTACGCGGCAACAAGCGCCACTGCTTCTGCATCCGTCGTCGCACCGCCCACGATCTCAGCCAGCGGCGGGATCGACAGCGGCGTTTCGCCTATCCAGACTCGCTCGTTAAACGTGAGCTTTGCCCACGCTCTTGCATCGGAGTCCTTATAGACCCCATCTAGGAACACTGTGCCGACCATCAGCACGGCGAATAGGATTAGTAAAATGATCAGAAGCTGGAGAATGCGTTTCATAGCGACCCTCTTGTATTATGGCAGATGGACTTTGGCGTGACCTAGAACGTGAGCAAGTCTAACCATGTTACCCCCAAATAGTCCCATCTACGCCGCTACCGGGACCGTACATCGTCATGTTCACGCCCGCGCTAGTCACTTCCAACCATGCGTAGTACGTGTACCCAAGCGGCGGAATCACGTCTAAATGGGCTGTCCATGTGGAGAAACCATACCCGCCATACGACGGGATACAGTCAGCGTGGGCGGCAGTGACCGAATTCTCCCCGATGAATGTTTGACCGCTTGTGCTGTTGTTAAGGTGATAATTGCTTTCGAGCGCGAGAAGCGATAACGCCTCCTCACGCAGCCCCACCACGACGGCAACTTGATTAGCTACCGCCGCATTGACCTGTCGAATCGTTGCCGATTGATAGGTCCAAGACGCTGTAGCGTCTCGAATCTTCAACATGCGTTGAAGGCGATTTTGCGAGTTCCACACAAACCGCTTGAGGACACTATCCTCACATTCTCCTGTCGTTCCCGTCGTGCGAATCGTACCAAGATAGCGCCGTGTGGTCGCTCCTGTTTTCACGTATACGCCGTTTTGTGCTACCAGTGCGGTTGCGCGGGTTGTCCCGTTTGTCCACGCGGTTGTTTCGAGCGCCGGAGTCCCGGCATTGTTGTACAGCCACACATCATAGTTTGTATTCGCGGTATAACCTGCCAGTGACAAGCTGCGTTCTGTGAACGTGTAGCCAGTCCACACGCTTACACCGTCATACAGCGCAACCACTGAACCGCTGTAGGGCGTGAAATAGAGCGTCGTCTTAGTGGTCTGATCTGTGATTGAAACGGGGACAGCGGTTTCGAGCGTCAAGCGTCCTTCGCAGGTGCTTGGTAGTACGTCACCCGTAATTGCGCTGCTGCTCGTTGTTTGCGGTTGATTCCACAGTCGTAAATCCTTTTGCTTCTGTGTATCAACCGCCGTTGCGCCATTTGCCAGCAAAAACGACCACAACCACCAGACGGTTGGATTGGCGTCCATGACCGTTTCGATTTCCGCCGCGCCCTGCGGGGTCAATTTGCCATTGGTATCGAAATACGGGAACGTCAATATTTTGTCGGCGGTGAGCGCAAGTACGGCGGCATTCGTACTGTCCAACCCGACCATCACAAACGACTGTCTCCCACTCGTCACTGTCGGCACGAGGGTGACGAGAGTCGCGCCTGTCTGGTAATTCCTGAATGGCGTGAACCCCGCGAGGATACGCACCACTAGGCTGATGTTCCCGGCGGTGTTAAGTTCGGGACGCACGGCGCAATCCTCAATGTCCGACCCTGCCAACGGGGTTGATACACTGGCGGGTACATGCGGCACGTTGAGCGCGGCGGCAAGCGCCCCACCGAAGGCTTGCGGCGCGAGTGTGCCGTGTACCTCGCGCACCTCGTCCTCGCGGGTGAGTTCGTTATACGCCACCCACACGGGCGCTCCCCATTCGGCGCGCACTTTCAGGTTTCGCACGCGAGTCGCCCCGCGATTATCCCCGAAGCGCACCCACGAATAATCTTCGGATAATCCCGAATGCACATTCAAGTCAATCGCACCAGCAGCGTTGTAGCGCCCCAAATAACCGAGCCGTTCATGGGTGCGTATCGGCTTGATCGAGGCGATGCGCCGTGCGTTTTTATTAAAGAGTTCGCTCATTTTATCCCCCGCACAACCCGACAATCGTCCCGCACCCGCTGATAGTCATTGCATAGACCGTCCAGACGATGCCGTTGTATTTGCAAATCGCTATCGCGCCGCTATTGCCAAAAAGATAGATCGTATTCCGGTTGACGTAGTACGCGCCGCGATACTTCACCGTCGTCGTAGGCGTGACGATAGTCGTCCACGTCGGCGCGGTTGCAAGCCCATTAAACGTCTGGAACACGCCAAATTCCCCGCTGACGCCTGTGTTGTCATTCCCGACCAACACCACCGCGTTCGGGTCATCGTCGGCAACCGAGATCGCCCGTTGCGCCCCCGAAAACGTCACGCCGTAAGTTTTTCCGCCAACGACGGGGCTAATATCCGTGCGGGTTGTTCCGATGACGCGGAAAAGTCGGCAAACGGGAAACACCACAATCGCCGTGTTGCCGAAAAACAACACATCATCAGGGCGTCCGAGTGGACGCACAATACATCTCGCATTGTAGTTGTCGATTGTCCAACCGGAACGAACGACGAGCGCCCACGTTGCACCGCCATTAGACGACTCGTAGAACGCCGATCCGGGCGGGTTGCCTGTTGCCGTGTGGCTGGAACTAATGGCATACCCGCTTCCGTCGGGATCAAGGTACAGTCCGCCAATCCAATTCGGCGTGTTGTTGATGTAGTTGGTATCGTAGTTTGCGGTCAGTCCCGTCCCCGCTGCCCACGCCGTGCCACCGTTGCTCGTTTTGTACGCCGCCGCGCCGCCCGTGTCGTAGTACAGGATCACGATACAGTTCTCAGGATCGCCGCGTTCGGTTTGCAACTGCACCTGACTAGCTGTCGTTGCTGTATACGCTTGTGCTGTGCCGAGCGTCCGCGCCCCGAAGATGTCGGCAATCGTGCGTACCTGTGAAGTCGTCGCAAGGTAGCCGCTCACTGATGTTCCCGCCTTGTACGCAAATGCAGAGAGCGTTCCCGTGAGTGAAATCAAGTTGCCCGTCCATGTGGGCGTTCCCGCGCTGCGGAGGCGGTCAAAGTTGGTCGTAATGTGGACTTTGCTGTTTGTGCCGTCGAACACCGCGAGTGTGCCAGCGAAATCGCCCAAACCGTTGCCGTCCGTTGGAGGATCGGGATCGCCGACAGGTGGGTAATAAACAGGGGGTTCAGTGGGCGGAAGGACTTCAACAAGAGGAGTGTCGTCAACCGCCGTCCTTGCGGGCGCATTTGTCTCAGCCCTCAGTGTGAGGGTGGTCGAAGCTGTACCGTCCTCAAACGACTCGCTGACCGCCATAACGAGCCAGCGGAACGTTGATAGATCGATATTGCGAAGCGTGGTCACCCCTGTGAACTTGACCCATTCGCGGTAAAACTGAAATAGGCGACCATACGATCCCGCCAGTTCGAGCGTGAGTTCCGGCGCGTATCGCTGTACGCCGTCCGCGTCGAAAAAGACGTGATTCTCCCACGCGCCCAAAAGCGCCGTGACTTCAAGTCGTTCGTCTGCATCCTGTAAGATCAAGCGGGTGATCGTCTGGAGGAGTGTCCCTGTGCCGGGCGAAGCGGGAAACTTCGCAAAGACGGCTGTATTGTCTGCTAACCCCTTGATGAAACCGTTGGTCTTGAGGGTGTCGAGCGGGAGTCGGTGATCGCGGCTCATGCTCCAATCCTGCACGACGCTCTTGGTTAGGGTGATGGTCGTGACGGGCGTATTGCGTTCATCGAGCGGCGTACATTCCAAACGGCGCTGAATTTCAAAGCCCCCCGCCCTATCGCAGATCAAGCGACTGAGTAGACCGTCCGCCAGTTCCACCACCTGATCGTAGGGTGTGGATCGTTGTAAGAAAAACGTCGGGTAGTCGGCGTCGACAAAACCAACAAAGATCAGATCGAACAATTGGAGCGCGTTAGTGTAGTGCTGCAAAATTTGAGTGATAGCACGGGAGACGGACAGGTCTTTAATCTCGCTCCATACATCAGGAGTCGCGTTGTTTTCCATGACCTTGCTGTAGCCGACGATCTCAGCCAACAGCGCAATCGGGCTGATGACTTCAAAGGTGACGCCTTCCACGCCCTCATCATCCAACGTCCATTCATCGCGTCGCAGATACCCCACCATGAGGATATTACTGCGTCCTGAATTTTTGTGACCGAAGGACTGCACATCACCGCCGATCCGCTCATCATCTGCCCAGAGGATCACAGGCGTCCCGTCGGGCAGGGCTTCGAGCGACACATTCCCGAAGAGTTGGAAGGAGGCACTGCGAATACCGCCGCCCTTTGCATCCCCGTCTACGCTGTTGAGAATGCATTCCATCGGCGGATCGGCGGCGTCATGCACGCGCACGGGAACGATCTGTGTGGCGACTTTGCTGTTGGTAACGTCGGTGACCGCGTGCGTCAAAATGTATTCGCCCGCTGCGGTCACGGTGAAGATCGGGTTTGCCGCTGTAGCATTGTTAAATGTACCGCTTGCGCAAGACCAAGCGTGAGTCACAACGCCCGTGCTGGCGATGTCAACGGTGGTTGATCCGCCGCCGTGCATTGGAACACCGAGCGTCCCTGACGCGGGCAGCGTGTTCACGTACCAGCCGCCGCTCGAAACGAGGGGAAGCGGAAATTGGTTCACGTCCCCGATGGGAAGCCCGTCGGGGTTGAAAGCAGAGTCGCTTTCAACCAACTTATCAACCAACAAGGGCAGCGAATAGATCGTGAGGATGTCCCCCGACGCGATGTCGATTGACCCCGACGAGGTTTCGCGGATCGGGATACTGCTCGTGGAAATTGTGCCGTAGAAGCGAACATGCGTTACGCCCTTGAAACTGCCTCCGGCGTTGCGAATCATGACGCGCTGCCCTGCCTTCACGTTCGCAATCGTCCCTACCCCGCTGGTGATTGCAATCGCTTTGGCGGGGAAGGTGGGCGTGGCGCTCACGGTTGCTGTATAAGTGAGCGCCCCAAAGAGCGGCGATACCTTGTACCTTGCTACGTGAGTTCCGGCGAGTAAGGCTTCGTAAGCGGCGTTTGCTGGCATTTAGACCACCTGCCAAGCACTACCGTCACTGTAGATGTCCACGCGACTGCGATTTGCCGTGACTGTATAGGTGGATGCCCCACTGATGAGTTCGGCGGCATTTGGATCAAGGATCATCGAATTGGCTGCCGAAGTTTTCTCAAAACTAAAGATCGTATCGACAGTCACGCCGGAGACTGCGGGCAAGGCGAACGTGATGCTCCCCGATGTGGTATCGGCATAGAGCAACCGCGTCGAAGTTGTGGATGTGAAATTGCTTGTCTTGGTTGAACTTTGCAGCACAAGCGCGGATAAGGGAAAGCGAATGTCCCTGATCCAGTACTCGTTGACGACGGTGTACGTCGCTTTTTCAATGTAGCCTGTGAAGGGTGAGTAGCGGTTGTCCTCGCTCAAGAGCGTGAGCGCAACCGCCTTTGATGACACGGCGAACCCCCCATGCACCGCGAACATGAGCGTGCGGTAATCCGACCAGCGCATGAGGTCAAAGGCGAGAAACCCGTCAATGAATCCATCTGCGCGGGCAACGCCGCCGGAAGAGCGACTTTTGACCTTGCCAACGAACGGGATGAGCAAATCGGGCAAGATCATTGGGGAGAGGCTTCCCGTCAATGTTTCCACATTCACAAGGTTTGCCAGTGTGCCATCCGCCGAAATGCCGAAGTATGTGTCTGCCATCGGTTAATCGATCCCCGCTGCGTCAAGTACCCTGTCCAGTTCTCGGTTGACTTCCCTGCGAATAGCGGCGCGTGAAACCCCCTTGATGATCGGGTTGAAGCCGCCCATGTTGTTATTCGTGATCGTGCTTTGTGAAAGCGACTGTCGCCCGGCGGATTGAATCGGCGGGTAGACCCGTTCGCCCGCATGAAGCGGCGCGAGTTCAGTCCGGGTTACGTCACTGTCCATAGCGAACGGTGTGGGCGTGGGGCGTCCTGTGCCGCCGCCGCCGCCGTTGCCCATCGCCGCCGCCATTGCCTCCCATGCGCGGGCGTTTCGATCTTCCATATACGTAAGCCAAAAATCGGCGTTTCGCGCCATGCCGCTGTAAGCGTTCATTTCCCCTGTCACGCGCAGTTCCATGAGCGCAAGGCTCTGCACATTGGCATTTTGCCGAATCGCTTTGACCGCGTTTTCAGCGTTCTGTAAATCGACTGCGATCTGCTGTTGGGCGCGGAGTCGGGTTTGCTTTTCTTCTTCCCAACGCGCCTTCTCCCTATCAACCGCTTGCTTTGCCGCTTTGTCCTGATCTTCAAGTTGTTTACGGAGCGAGTCGCGCAGTTCCTTCTCACGTTCTTTCAGCGACTCTTTCTCGCTGTCGATTTGCTCTTTGGCGGCTTGTTTTGCGAGGAAATACGCAAGCGCATCACGCGCCCCAATCGCATTTGCAAGCGTGATATTCGATTTACGGGTGATGTCCGCAATGCGTTTCGCAGAAGCGTCCGCCGCTTTCTCTTGTTCCTCCCGCGCCTTGTCCTCCGTCTCTCCGCGCTTGGCGTTGTAGTCGGTCTGGATTTTGGCGATGTTCGCGCTGAAAGCGAACTCTGCTTTGGTGTACTCGTTCAGGGCGTTTATTGCAGCTTCTTTTGCCTGAGTCTCCCGTTCCTGTGCGGTAAAGAGTTGATCGGTGAGATCAGACATGATTTGCTGCTGTTCTTCAAGCGCCTCAAGCGCCTTCGCGGATCGTTCTGCTCGGTCAGCAGTCGTGTCGAGATTGGACCCAAAGATGGCAATTCGCTCGTTTACATTATCCAGTTGTTGAGAAAGCTCCTCGTGATATTCCGTTGAAATGCCTTGATAGCTGATCGCCTGTTGCAAGGCTTCCCTCTCACGGGTCAGTTCTTGAATGCGTTCGCGCCGTTGTTCAGCGGTCATCGCATCTAGTTCACGATTAATGTCCATCTCGCGTTGTACGGCGCGATCTCGTATAGCAGTAGATTCCGCAAGGGCTTGGGCGGCGTCGTTGGCGGCGATCTCGGCGGTATAGAGTGCCGCGCTGGTTGCGTTGATACTGTCCTCAAGCGCCCCCTGATTCTCGCTGTTTTGCACTAAGACTTCACTTAACCGTGCCTCGTCTGTTATCTTCCCCTCTGTAGCCGCCGATAGTTCTGCAAGGATCGCCACTTCCGCTGCTTGCAACTCCATATAACGCTGTAACGCTGGTTCGCTGTCTGTTGGGATAAGATTTCCTGCTTCATCGAATTCAGTGAGCGGATTTATCATCGCATCTTGCGCGGCAGCGGCAGCAGCTTGGGCTTCGTCTAGGCGTGATTGGAAGCCTTCAAGCATGGTCGTGTTGCTTTGAATACGATCAATGTCGGCTTGTTGACGATCTATCACGCCTTGAAGATCGGCAGAGGTTGTTCCGCCCGCAAGGAGTTCGTTGACCTGCCCCTGTAAGGCGACATATTCTTCGGCGTCCTCTTTCGCTTCCTTGAAACGTTTTTGGTTCTCACCGATAACGAGCGCCAGTGCCGCACCAGCCGCCGTGAGCGCGATCATAGGCGGTGTGAGTGCTGCCAGTGCGCCTACCGCTAACGGAGCGTACTCGATGAACCCTAATAGATCGCCAGCGCCGCTTAGACTTTCGACACCAAGCGCGGACGATCCCGCCCCTAGCAAGCTGGACAGATCGCCGAGACCCTGCCGTGCGTTCTCGGTTGCGTTTCCGCCCCGCCCCGGTTGCACGTCCGCCGCGCCACGTTTAGCAGCTTCGAGTCGCTGATAGCTGTCCGTCACCTGTTCAGTCGCCGTCCCTTCGGCGCGTAGGGCGTCTAGCCACTCTCCGTCGGTAAGCTGGTCTTCGGTACGGGCAAGCGACGTGTACATATCCTGTAAGTCGTCAACGGCATTGTACTGCTCACGCACAGCCCGTTCGACAGTATTAAAGCCAACCTCAATTGAACGCATCGCCATTTTGGTGACGGGGGCGTAATCTCCTAGTACCTCAAGAGAGTCGACAATTGAATCTTGTACTTTGTCAGTTGCCTTGACCACGCGACTGATCGATCCCGAATCGACCTCGTAGGAGAGGACAGTAACGCTTGTTTGTTTTTCAGCAGCCATCCTTGCCCCTCCCTATTCCTGTACGTCTCGCTGGAACTGCATTAATTTCGCCATGAGGTGAAGATCATCGTCCCATGCGGGCGGCGTGGCAGCAACTTCGTCGGGGAGTCGAGGCTTGCCCCCATGATAGCGGTGCATCGTTTCACGTAGAACCAGCGCCGGATCGAAGGTAAATCGCCAGTCGTTCGGCTCGGTGAGTACCGCTACCGTCTTGCCCTCGCCCTGAGTGATGCTCATCAACTGCGCTCGGATTGCCCGTCGTGCCTCTTTACGACGGGTAACTATTTTGAATCGGCGCGCTCTTCTTCGGTCAGTTTGTTGTCCGGCAGAAGCTCACGCGGCGCGTCAAGCGGCGTGGCTTGTTCGTCGCTAAACGCCTTGTTCCATAGTTGCGCGGCTTTGAAGCCCACGAGTTCTAAACGCTTTTCCCACAACGTCACGGCGTTCAGCGGTTGTTCTTTCTTGTGTTCCGTCCACCATGCCCAAAACGTCATCAGATCGCGCATTTCCGGGTGTTCGCTCTCCGACGTAATCGCGTCGGTGTGCGCCAAGAGCAGTGCGAGGTTGCTGGCGTGCGGCTTGTCCTCAGCATCAACAACCCCGCTCTCTAACAATGCGGCGAATAGTTTTCGCGCATAGTGGCTCGTTCCAAGTGACTGGTAGCGAACAGCAAAGGTGATACGGACTTTCGTTGGGTTACTTTGCTGCGTCATCGCCCTTGCCTTTCAGCTTCGGTTCGACTACGGGTGCGGGCGGCGTAACCTTTGCGCGAAGTTCCTCAACGACAGCGGCGAATTCGCCGCCAGCGGGCAGGACGACGAACGCGCCGTGTCCTATGCCTTGCGTGGTGGCAGGGCGCTCGTAAGCGCCCCCCAATACGTCTACGGACGGATGGGATTGAACACTCCCGTCCTCGTTCAATGTGCCGACTCGTGGATCGTTGGCTGTCAAATCAAGCCTCCTTTATTTAAGCGGCGGGGTTGAAGCAAGCGTGCGGGGAGAAACGATCTCCCCGTCTCTTTACGGAACAGGGAACGCGCTGTCCTTGACACCGTAAATGGCGTTATGGTAGTCTCCTGTCGTTCCCGCTGCTGCAATCACAACGACGCCAGTGGTCGTGCTGATTGACGTGGGCGCGGTTGCGACACCCGCCTTCGTGATCCAGTTCGCATCGGTGTTACCCGTTGTGACGGTGGATTTCGCGGGAAGATACCCCAACGTGAAAGTCGTTGCGCTACCGTTCGCTATATAAACGGTCATAGCGAGGGGTTTGTCAGTGAAGATTTGAAACGCAACTGCTTTGTTCTTGTACATGGATTGGTTCGCACCGAATGCCACGCCGTTCGGGAACTTGCTCATCACCTGCGGCGTGAAGGTTGCCCGCAGCGGTGATGGATTTTCCCCGCCTGAATGTTGAAGCGCGGGTTGACTGAAACGCATCTGCCCTGCCAAGAACAGGGTTCGATATTGATGCTCACCGTCGGATCCACTGGCGCGGCTGTGAAACTTGCTCGTGAGCATAATGCCGATGCGCGTGGGATCGGGATTGAGTTCGTTCATGGAGCTGATCTCCATGCCGCTCACAGTGGTTGTGTCCGACAAACTGCCGCCGCACAGTTGCATCAGCGTATCGTCAATGTCCGAGAACTCCATCGCAACTTCCGGCATGTCTGCCAAGCCGATGAACATTGACCCCAAGAATTGACCACCCCCGCGAAATGCGGCGCGGTCAAAGGAGAGTTCTGGCATCGCAACGGTGACCGGATTGTCCACCATGTAGGCGTGACTGGTCACATTAGCGCCCGGCGTTGTGGGGTCGCTGATCGTACCGTATGCACGGTTGTTGTACAGTTTGTATACCTGCATCGCAAAAAGACCGGAAACATTCCCTTTTGCCATGTTTGTATCTCCTAATTCCCGCCGTACACGGCGAAGTTGATATTTCTAAAGGGGAGAGAAATCGAGAATTCGATACCGACATGGGGATGATCTTCAAAGACCCCAAACGGCGAGATGTCCGACAGTTCAACGTTCTCGGCATCGAGCAACCAACCGTCCGCTTTCGGCGGCGTTTGCCCCGCCTGAAACACGAGAGATCGGCGCTCATCAAAGTATTGCATCAGCGTTGGAAGCCAAAACCAAAGCTTCCCCTCATGCTGCCCCGCATATCCACTGGTTGAATACCCGACAACCAAGCGCATATTCACGGTATAGGTGTAGACGCGCGTTTTCGCGGAGGGCTTTGTGCGCGAGACTCCACCGAGATACACCCAGAAAAACGGCGGTGTATCCTTCGGATTAACAAACCGTGTTACTTGCTTTACACCGAACACGCTGCTAACTTCTTTCAACATGGGGATGATCCGCTCATCAATCACGGAGTCAAGATAGCCCTGTATCTCCATCGTCATACGTCCACTATGCGGCGCGTAGTCGAATACCCTTGAAAGTGAGCCAGTATCGCGCTGACATCCGGCGGCAAATCTTGCGGCAAGCGTTCGCCCATGCCCGTGATCGTGTTGAAGCTCACCGTCGCAAAATGCCCCGATCTTTTGTAGTAGTAGGACGCGAGTCGCGCACAGGCTTTGGCGATGTTCTGCTCGACCTGCCACACGGACAACACTGCTGCGGTATGCGCTGCCGCTGTCGTCCCCCGCGCCCCGCGATTGAGATACACCACACCATCCTCGATGCGTGTGATCTCCATGTATTCGGTTGATCCGCTGGTCGTTGCTTTGACGAGCATCCCTTCGGAGAAGCGCGGCGTCCGTCGGAAGGCGTCCGCCCCATTTGCATCGGTGGGGGTGAAACTGTCGGTTGAACTGCTTGCCAGCGTAATCGTTTCGCCGGGCGTATACCACATCCCCGCGAATGGGCGGGTCGAATGCCACACCCCCGCTATCGAGATTGCATCCACCGGATCGCCGTCGCTGGCGGCGTACCATGCCGTCCCACCCGTTGCTTCGAGGCGGATGCGATCATACGGCGCTCCCGCCTTCGGGAGCAGCGTATACAGACCACTGGTTAAGACCGTCCCATCGCCATTGGTGAGGGTGGTGAGTTCGGCAAGTTGCTCAGTCAGGAACAGATCATTGCCCGACACGCCGGATGCACTGTTCAGGTAACGGGTCTGCACACGCGGCAGGAACGTTTTCCCCGCGAGTTCGAGATCAATCCGCGCCGTCGCATCCCGCAACGCCTTGAGCATCTTCGGGTCATCGTCCGTCACGCTCGGATCATCGACTGAGAGTTCGGCACGTACCTCTGCAAGCGTGGCGTAGGTCGCAAACGACACAGTGAACGTCATGGGTTAACCCTGTGCCGCTTGGCGCAGCGCGGCGATCATGGCGGGCATATCGGCTTTGGTGAGCGTCCCGCTCTTGCCCGTACCTTCGACTGTGAGACCCTGCGCGGAGAGCAGTTCACGCAGGTCGTTGAAATGGAGACCATCGAGACCGTCTGTTGCGAGGGTCTCGTCCTCATCAGGCGGCGGGTCGGATTTCGGCGCAGCGAGTTCACGGTTTTCCGATGCTGTCTCACGGAAGCCAACACCAGCGGGAGTGGCTACCCGCCCCTGCACCGTGACATACGCTGCGTGACCATTCGTCACCAGATACGCGGCGAAGTCGTCTGCGACCTCATGTTCGCCCGGCGCAAGAAACAGTTCGTTCGTGCGCTCCCCGCGATAGCCGCGAAGAATTTGAATCAACATGGATTTTATTCCTCCGTAATGATGGTCACGACCACGCCGTTGGCGATTGCGTCACCCTGAGCCACAGCAATAGTAATGCTTCGTCCCGCAAGAACAATCGGGCGCGTGACTGGATCGGCTGCTGCATACACAAGCGCAACCCCTGTCGTTGAATGAGCGGGGATTTCCGGCACAAGCACACGATTAGAATTTGCGTTCGTGAGTGTGAGGATGGCGCGTCCCGTCCCTGTCTCGGTGATCGTCACATCGGTTGTGGCGGGTTGAGTCGTGTAGGTGATTTGAATACTCGCAATCCGCCCGTTGATCACCCGCTCCGTCACGCCAGATGCGGCAGCACTGCCCGCGCTTCCAACCGTCGTGAGTTTGATGACGTGTTCGTAAAACATGCGACCAACCTTTCAGGGGCGCTGGTTAATGCGCCCCATTGGATGAGCTAGGCGATGGTGACGTTGCGGGTGCTAGAAACAAACCACACCCCATTGCGTCCCACAATGACCATGCCGTCGCTGATCGCGCCACCAAATGTGGCGACATCACGGGTAGTCGTACCCCCACCAAACCCGGGAGTGTGCGTAATTGTGTGAGCGGATGCGGTCTCGGAAACAATAGTGAGTTCGCAAATCTCACCAGAGGGCGGCGTGTCCAGTGTGATCACGGCAACGCCCACTTTGGTAATGAAAACAATCCCGTTGGCGAGGGTGATTGCCCCATCCGCCGAGACCAATTGGAAAGGGACAGGGGAAACCGAGTTCGTGCCGCTTAGATCTCTCGGCGCGGTATTGCTTGTTAAAGGCATGGATTTTTTACCTCTCGATTAGAAGGGAAGGTTTGAATGAAGCGGCGGACAACGCCGCAAGCGAAAATTAGCCGAGTGTGATGCCCGTCGTGTCTTTGCCTCCAAGAGGCGATGTAAAGACTAAACGTTCGTGATTGCTACCGATCCGATGTTCTCAAGAACGAGCCACCGTGTCGCTGAGAGTGCGATTAAGTGCAGGGCTTCACCGGGGGCATTGAGCGTGGCTGTGTTATTTGTGCCGTCCCATGTTACCCCTGCTGGTAATGTGACGGTGTGCGCCGCCGTGCCTGATGCGCTATTGTCCACGACGAACAGTTCGTCCCCTGCCGTCGGCGCGTCCAGCGTTGCCGCAATCACAACGGTTGCGTGGTTCAATTGAACCAAACCGCTGTTGATCGTGATCGCGCCTGTTGCGGTCAACGCTTGCAGCTTGCGTCCGCCGTCATGACGCCCGTCCTTGATTTCCATGCCGTCAACAGTGACACCCGCTGCCGAAGTACGTTCGGCAATCGTATCCGTGACAACGCTGGTCGTTCCTGTGATTACCGCACCACTGATGGTCGTTGCAGTCAGTGCCGCCGCGTCCAAATCTTCGCCCTTAGCCGGACGGTAGGTTGTTTGTGGCATTATGTCCCTCGCTCAATCAAAAGGGACGCGGCTTATCGCGTCCCTGATTACGTGGCTAGTCCGTTTAGGACAGGGTGAGGTTGTAGCTGACGGCGGAAGCCGTCGTGGAACGATAACGGAAGCCGAGCCGCATTGAGGCGATGACCACGTTCGTCTTAGACATCGCAAGACGCGCGGTTTCAATCGTCAAACGGCGCTTCCACACCATCGCCCAATACGGCGCGTAGACCGCGAGGATACGCCCAAGCGTCCCCGCCGCTACCGGGAGTTTGCCCGAGCTGTTGGCTTTCGCCATTTGCCCTGAGCGCAGGGTGTCGATACCGAACATCGGGGGCAACTTGCCCGTGAACAGCGTGCCATCAAGACCTGCAACATCACGGGTCTTGACCGACAGGATTGCCAGTGCCGCGCTGTAGGTGTACGGATCGACGACAAATGCCGTGCGTTCGGGATCAGACATCACATCAGCGTCAAACAACTGCGCGGTCAGACGGAAGTCCGCGTCATCCAGCGCCCCGCCATCACGACTCATCGCCGTGTTGGTCACGAGCGCCAGTTTTAGCGCACCGTTGCTCACCATGTAGGCGGGTTTGTTTATGCCCGTCGCCGGAGTGCCGTCAATCAAGTTGATGTTGGTGTTTACCGTCGCTGTTGTATCCCCATTCAGGAACACGTATTCCGGCTGACGCGCCATAATCTCGTTGATCTGGAAATTGAGCTGTGAGACAAACCCGCTCATCAGCACGGAGTCCTCGCTCATAATGTCCGTATAGGGAACGGCAGTCGTCAGTTCGCCCGGCGTCACGGTGACATTTTCCGTGCCGACAAAACTCACATTGGTCACGACTTCGGGATTTCCTGTCGCATCCTTGTCATTGGATTGCGCGGTGGTGAAAACCGCCGAGTCTGATCCTTCAAGCGGGATGACTACATTCGACGCGCCGTCCTGCACTTCAAAGACTCTCATACCTTTCTTGATCAGCATGTCCATGATCGGCGCAGTCCGTGCTTTCTGCCAGACTTCCGACCCGTAGAACGTACCCGTCCACTCCAAACCCTTGCCCGCAATGTCCGACGCCATGAAATCATCGGCGCGTTGGTAGGCGCTGCGAATGGTCGAGATGACAGGGTCGGGATTCGTGGTCGTCTTGGCGTAGTCAAGCCCGCGATGACCGAGTGACCGTTTGAAGCCGTCGCTTAACGGGACTTTGTTCTCGCTCAACACTTGCGCGGCGAGGAACAATTCATCATTCGAGAAAGATGAGAAACGCTGCGCTTCAATGAGGTTGATGTTCACGCCCTCACCCACTCGGTTTGCCCCGCGCGCAAACGGTTCTTGCACGGGCGGCGCGTTATTCGCGGCGGTCATCTGCGCTTGCAGCGCCATCATCTGCGTTTGCAGCGCCGTCAGTGCGATTGCGCTGCGGTGGGCTTCCAGAATACTCGCCATTTGAGCGAATCTGCTGCGGGCATCCGTCGCGCTCATGGCGACTTGGACATCGGCGGGTTGCTGTTCGGCGGGCGCTTGCATTTGAGCAAGCAAGGCGCTCACGGCTTCTATGCCGTAGGTAGTGACGAGCGCCTGTAATCCGGCGCTATCTTCGGGCGTCATCTCCATGCGTTGTGCCGGAGCGACGGGCGTTGCGATTGGACTGTTAACCGGAGGGAACATATCCTTTTTCTCCTTCTGCTTGTCTTTCTCGTCGGTTGGTAAAGCGGGGTGCGACTTATCTCCAGCGCGGGATTCATCGTGAACCCCCGTTGCGTCGGAACGGATAAGCGTTGTTTTCGGCATACGACTCTCCGAAGGAGAGCCGGTAAGCGACAATTCAAGGAGCGTCCAAGCGCGAAATGCGCCGTCGGGGAAAAAGTCACCCGTGTGTCCGCCTGTGGCGCTGCTGGTGTACAGGCGTCCTTCGCTCAGTTCTTTCACCACACGGTCAAAGTGGGGGCTGCTTCTGTCCAGTTGGGCGCGATACTTCAACCCCACCTCGTCAAACCACACATCGGTAATCATGCCGATGGTGTCCATGCCAATCACCGGATCGTCACAGTGTTCGTACTTGATCGGACGGCGATGCATCCCATTGTCCAAGTCCATTTGCGGTGGGCGGGAAGGATCGAAATAGGTGTTGTAGCTGTCACGGTGGTCAGGATCGCCCCAGATCATCACGTACCCCTCTGTGATGCCCTGCACGTTATCCGTGACAGCGACGGCGCGGGTATTGGCGATAAAGCGCGTGGCGCGTTCGGTTGGGATTGCGGTCTGTGTCATTATTCCCTCGTAAGTCCTACAGGTGTTCGTTCTAGTGGGGGATCAGGGATGTGCGCCCCGATAGCCGTCCCGCCGCCAAGACGTGCGCTCTCGTCATGTCGCGTGCGAGATTGAATTGCAGCCTCGTCTTGAAAGCCCCCAAATAAAAACGCCCACGAATGCGTGAGCGTTTGGCGTTATGCTTGAACAATCCTCCGGCGCTAGTTAGTTGCCGCCGTTTTTGCTTTCGTCTTACGCGGCGCTTTGGACTTCGCTTCCCCGCTTACCACTGGGTTCGCCTTCGTTGCCGCTTTCGGTGCGGGCTTGACGGGTTCGGTCACGATCTGCGCCTTCACCCGATCTTCGAGCATGAATGCCACGACCAGCGCGATCAGAATGCCGAACGATGTGCCGTTTACGAGCGCCGCACCAATCAGCACCGCACCGTAGTACATCAACCGCGCATGTCCCCAAGAAATGACCATCGCACCCCCTTGTCAGCTTCACTCATCTATCTGGCTAAGGTAGCACAGAGCGGTCACTTTGAAGCGGATGAAAGCGCGATGTTCGGATCACTGATCACGTGCCACAACGCTTCCACGTCCTTACTCAGTCGCTTGCCGCTGAGTAAGGCTTCCTTGTCGATTTGCGGGTGGGATTTGTGGCTTGGAACTTGCTTCGCTCCGACGACCCATTCCGAGCGGGGGCGATTATTCGTGAGCGTGATTGCGCCGCCCTCTGTCTTGAAGTCGCTAATCAGCTTCCACGATTTGATCAGCAGCCCCGTCCTCGCGTAACGTCCGTTCGCTGTCGGCACTAACCCCGCCTTCACCGCCCTGAACCACCAGCGCCGCGCCCGGAGTTGCTTCGCCGGATCGTAGCTCCAAATAAACGGGTGTTTCGGCAAGCGGATCGCCCGCGTCAGTCGCTTCATCAATTCCACCCGTTCGCGCCGCACGGCTATCTTGACTGCGTTCTTCATCAGCGTCGGGGAACTGCCCGCCCGTTTCCTGATGTTGGTGAACGGCTTGGTGTTGGTGGTCGCTGTCGCTTTGATCATGCGCGTCCTCTGTTTCGTGATGAACATGATAAGTGCGGGTGAACACCTCTAAGCCGAGCGCCGCGATTGCACGGGTGATCGGCGCGTCGTCGTGGGAATGCGAACGGTAGGTCTTGCCATCCTTATCGCGCAAAATACACGCACATTGCCAACCGCCGCATGAGAGTCGTCTGTCGCGGGGGAAGCCAATTTTGCCCCACTCGTCTAACGTGAGGGTTCTTCGGTCCCGCTCTAAGCAATCGGGGCAGGACTCCGCATCAGGGTTGCGATACCACGTCACTTCCAACTGAGGAGCAGCTTGGCGCAGCATCGTGTAGAACAAATCGTCAAGCGTCTTATTTGCCCAGAGCGCGACTCTCACTTCGACTTCGGCGGCACTAATGCCGCCCTCTTTGAATAATTCATTTTTGAAGTTGCGGATGTAGTCTTTGGTTTCCTGCTGCCACGCCCTAAACAGCGTCAGGTCGTCTTGAGAGAGACTTTCAATCGGGTTGCCGCCGTCGGTGTACGCATCATAAACGGTCTGTAAACCGAACCGCCGGACGATGCTATTCATCTCTCCGTCAAATTTTCGGGCGGATACAGCGTCGGCACGGGCGCGTTCAATCGCCGCTCGGATTTCATCCTGATAGCTGATGCGGGTTTCGCGGTAGCTCCTCAAGAGCCACGCCCGCGCTTCGCTAAACACCGCGTCCGGTTCGACATCCTCATCTTCAAGTGAGAGCCGGATATAGGCGTCAATCAGCCCATGAATAGATCGACTGGTGAAGTTGTATCCCCTACCCTTACGAGTCACGGCGCGTTCCCACTGGTCGAGTTCGGTGTCTTGCGCCTTACTGATCCCGCGCAGCGTCCATGTGTGCTGTGCCGTGCTGCCCTTGTAAAGCGTGAGGGCTGCCCCCACCAACGGATAGCCCGTTTGTGGCGCTCCGACGGGGAGAATTGGCGTGGGCGAACCCGCCCCGCTGTCTGCATAGGCACACAACGGAATACCCACCAAAGGCGGTATGGAGGGGGTCATGCCGACGCCTTCCATATCGAGCGCAATGGAAGTTCGCAGGGCGTCGAGCGCCTCGCTCTCCTGCACGCGCAGATACAACACGCCGCCGTATTCGCCATACCCTATCGCTTGCAGGTCAAGTTTGCGGGTGTCGGCATAGTCCGCCATGCGAACGAGTTTCGCAGCCTCAGCGGGCGACCACTGGTCGAAAGCAAACAGGGTGAGTTTCCAATGCTGTTCCGATACCCACGCCGGATTTACCAGCCCGTTTGCGGTCAAGTGGGTAGACAATTCGCGCCGTGCCGCTTTGACATTCGCATTGCCCGCAAACGAGAGCGCGAATTCGAGGGGTTGTTGGGCAGCGCGGGCAGTTGCCAGTTCATCGGCGGGCGCGGGAAGCGCGGGCGTTGCGTCGGCGCTGGTATCGAAGAGATGCATTTCACCATGATCACACATCAACCCACGCGGCGTAACTACCAGCTTGCTTGACCAGATCACGGTTGTCTTTTCCGGCGCGTACCCCATTGTGATGTGCGGGATATACTGTTGTGGGGCGCTGTAAGAACTCGCTTCAATCCCGCAATCGAGGGCAAGCTGGTAAATCGAGTCTTGAAAGTCGAGCAGATCAAGGTTCTGTCCGATGCGGAAATGCAGCGCGTGTTTGCCAATTGAGTCAAACGATTTCAGTGATCCGATCTTGAGCGTCAGTTCCGGCGGCTCAACAAAGCGCAGCGACGCTACAAATGCCCGCGCCTTTTGCGGGTCGCAGGTGGGCGCATAGAGCAGCGTGATATGGAAGTCCTTTGGGTCGCTCCATTTAACATGCGGGTAGTTCTGCTTTAACTGCCGCCACAACCCGATCAGGTCGGCGTTGTTCGCCAAATCCAACCCGACAAACAACGGTTCGCCAATATCCCGCTGTGCTTCGGGGGCGGGGAGCAAAGGCGTTTCCGGCGCGGTCACGGGGATAGGTGGCGGCGTGGGCGCTCCAAACGGGCTAAAGGGGAGGGGTGTTTTCATCCGGTCTACGTTGGCATTCGCCAGTTCCATAATGCGCGTGACGGGGATCAAGACGCCATTGAGCAATACGACTTCGCCGTCTGCGCCCAACATGGCACGCCCCAACGTGTACTCGTGAAACAGATTGAGGGTGATCCCGCCGCCCTGCCAGAGTTTCAACGGTTCATCCGGCGCACGTTTCAGGTAATCGTCCTGTGCTTCCATGCCGACGAGCAACCGCGCTTCATTGTGCGTGTACAAACTGCTGGTTCGCACGTCGTTTGCAGTGGTCGCTTTTGTTAGGTGTGCTTCGGCAAGCGCGGGGATTTTGCTCTCGTCCGCCTTGATTTCGTACGACTGCCCGAAGTCCCGCGCCGCCCACTGGTCATTGAGCGCGGGGAGTAACACCGTTCGCAGAAACGGCAGCACCGCCGTGCGAACGAAATTCACCTGCTTTGCGCCGTAGGTGCTGTTTGCCGAGAGGGGATCGGCTGTGCCTTCCAGACCGAGCAGCCCCAAATCCACCTGAAAGATGACCGCGATTTCAGCCCGCACATCTTTCTTGGTTTCGGACATCATCAGGTCTTTAGGCGTCGCTTGGACAGGTGTCCAGCGTGCGCCGCCGGGCATGACGGCTGTCTTGTGCGCGTTGTTCGCCCCCTTAAAGACGCGCCACTGTTCCCGCGCCGCCTCTAATTCATCGGGTGAGAGTTCGTTGTCAAACGTGAGCATCCCGTCAATGCGGGCGCTGTTGGTCATAAACGCAAGCGCGTGAGTGACTGTGCCGAAGTCTAGTCCCACGAGGCGGTAGGCGGCTTCTAAACGACTAATGCCTGTCCCATGCGGGCGACTGTCAAACGTTTGAGCGACGATCATGTCCTCAAGCCGGACGCGATCCTGCCGCCATGTATTCTCATTGAACACCCTGTATTCAGTGACCTGCGGCTGCCCCACTTCAATCACGTTTACCGGATTGACCCATTCGAGTCCGGTAGGGAATTGTTTGGGGTTATATCGCTTTCTGAAAAACACCCTACCCCAGATGTCCGCCGAGCGGGAGGCGTTACCAAGCAGGAGCGGGGCGCGGCGCAAGAAAAAGCCAAACGGAGAAAGCACAGGATCAACCCTGTCCCCGCTTTCGAGCGCGGGGTACAAAGGGATGTCGCTAATCGTATTGGCGCGGTATTCGATACAAGCAAATGCAGTGGCGCTCGTTGCAACGACCCGCGAGAGCGTAGACGGATCAAGTGAAACTTGCCCGCCGATGGAACGCAGGATCGCCGCGTCAATGCCGCCGGAACGGGTATCGCTGCCAATCAGTTCCGAACCGCGTGTGAGGAGGTAACGTGTGCCGTTTGGCGCACGGGAATCACCGTCCCTCTTTGGCGTATTCGGTTGGAACAATCCCCGCAGACGGTTGAACAAAGCGCCCCCTAAAAAGTAAAAACGCGCTTTGTGGGCGCGTTGAGAAAAACTTGATTATGCATAGTCACATTCATCTGCCTCAATTATACGGACCGTGTCAAGTGGATTTCGGTTACGGCGTTCCCATAATCGCAAACATCGGTAGATGACTCACATCGTCATTCACGGGCATATGCCGCGCCTCGAAGGGCAGCCTCACCCTGTCCCGCGCAATCGCCACATACTCAGCCGATTGATCGCCGCAGATGTAGCGCCGCTTCGTGTTCCGCGCCGCTAATGCCGTTGTCCCGCTCCCCACGAACGGATCGAACACCACCGCCCCTATCGGGGTTGTCAGTTCGATAAGCCGCGTCCACATCTTGACGGGCTTCATGGTGGCGTG
>ENA-ORBV01002972-ORBV01002972.1-microbial-mat-metagenome-genome-assembly--contig:-NODE-2972-length-34737-cov-5.020110_pt1 | contig 34737 bp, 24 predicted proteins | sample MGYA00237777_ERZ505514 | MGnify/ENA primary metagenome ERZ505514 (study PRJEB26160, sample SAMN06269048) | microbial mat metagenome | isolation source: Oligotrophic lake microbial mat | place... | reverse complement strand
GTGCGGCTCACGGATCGCGGCATCGCCGAGACCAGGCAATAACCACCAGGGCGCGCCTTCGATGGCGGCGTCGAGGACGAACGCGTCGCCCTTGTGCCGCTCGAAGAACTCACGTGCCCGACCGAGGTGTCTGGCGCTTCCCGGATCCTCTGCGAAGGTCCCTGGCTTCAAGACGCGGTACAGGTCGGCGGGGTGCAGGCGCAGAAAGGCGCGCGAAACATCGTCTTCGAGCTTTTCGGAACGCGCGAAGATCTTCATCTGACCCCGTTCCGTCACCGGCCGGGGTTTGAATCTGACCCGGCCCTTTCCGACGAAGACCAGGGCGGTTGGTCCCGCCTCTTGAGTGTTGAGAAAGAACGTTCCCTCCACCATCTTGAGAGTGAAATCCTCGAGTTCGATGGTCTGCCCGGCGGCCACGAACCCCTCCTTCTGCAGATCGAGATGGACCATTCCGTCGATCCCGCCGAAGGTCTCTTTCGAAACGATCCTCCAGCCCAGAGGCGTTCGCTTCCATAAGAGGCTCCACTGCTCGACCGCGCCCCGCGGCTCCGAAATCTGGGTGAGGGTGCCGAGGGTTACCGCATTCTCGCCGCCCGTGGTTCGAGCGGGAACGTCCGAACTGAAGGCCACCTGGGTCGCGGAGAAGACCCCGCGCAAAATCGCCTCCTCGGCGGTGCGCCGCTCGGGACTTGGAAATTCCCAGGCCGCGGTGGCCCGATCGAAGTCTTTCTGTCGCAATGCGGCTTCGAATCCCCGGATCGCCTCTTCGAGCGTGGCCTCACCTGTGGTCTGCGCGGGGGCATTCGCTAATATCCCCAACCCGAGGGCAAGGGCGAGCGTTGAAGCTCTCGTAAGGCGCCGCCCCTGTCCGCCCCCTGAGGAAAAGTATCCCGACATGAATGAATCTGTCTCCCTATTTACCGCATTCGTAGCGGGAATTGTTTCTTTCATCTCCCCCTGTGTCCTGCCGATCGTCCCCGGCTACTTGTCCTTCATCAGCGGAATCAACGTCTCAAAATTCAAAAAACAGGACACTTCCGCCGACCAGACCCGGCGGGTAGCCATCACCTCGCTCTTCTTCGTGCTCGGCTTTTCCACGGTGTTCGTGGCCCTCGGCGCGGCGGCCACCATGGTGGGCTACTACCTTCAGCAGTACAAAAGATTGCTCGGCATGATCGGCGGCGTTGTCATCATCGTCCTGGGTCTGCACATGATGGGAGTTTTCCGGATCAAGTGGCTTCTGGGTGAGATGCGGGCAGATGTGAAGCAGAAGCCGCTCGGTCTACTCGGTGCTTATGTGGTGGGCATCGCTTTCGCGTTCGGCTGGACCCCATGCATCGGACCGATCCTCGCGGGAATTCTTCTCTACGCTTCCCAGCAGGAAACCGTGAGCCAGGGGGTGATCCTGCTCTCTGCCTATTCGGCCGGCCTCGGGATTCCCTTCATCGCGGCCGGCCTCGCGGTGAACTGGTTCTTCGCGGCCTCCGCCCGGATCAAGACCCACATGCACAAGGTCGAGATCGTGTCGGGCGTCTTGCTTATTGGTGTCGGGTTGCTCCTCGTGACGGATCGGCTGAGCGCCATCGCCCAGTGGTTCACGACGATGTTCCCGAGTCTCGCGATGTTGGGGTAGCAGCCGGTGGCGAAAGTCCCTCGCGTCGAAAGCGGATCTTTTCCGCAGAGCTCGGCGTTGCCAAACCTCGAAATACTTCTGGTATTCCTGCGGTTTGTCGCCTTGATCTGACGAAAAATCTCTCGCTTTCGTTCGCGGTCGACTTTCACCACGGACGGCTAGCCGACCGTGGTTGGGCCCGCGATTTGGGAACCCAAGCGTCGTCGTGAGCCGAGCGAAAGCGACGACGAGGTCTTTGAAAAAGGCTGATCGCTCGACTAGCATCGTCGGTAGCGTGCCCCCCTCCTCTCCGTCATCCTCCGAGGCCGACTGGGATCTCTCCGGGGAGCGCTTCCTGGTGACGGGAGGTGCTGGCTTCGTCGGCTCTCGGATCGTGCGCCGCCTGCTCCATCTGGGGGCGCGGGTGAGGGTGCTCGACGACTTCTGCACCGGACGCCCCGACAACCTGCCGGCGGCCGACCCCGGCCTGGAGGTTGTCGAGGGCAGCGTGGTGGACCCGCATCTGGTGCCACGCCTGCTCCCTGATGTGGGCATCGTGATCCACGCAGCGGCGCGCAACATCATCCTCTCCACGCGCAACCCGCGAGAGGACTTCGAGGTCAACATCGGAGGCACTCTCAACCTGCTGCTGGCGGTGCGGCAGTCCCCAGTCCGCCGCTTTGTCTACACATCGTCGGCCTCCATCTACGGCAATCCGCGGCACCTGCCCATCAACGAGGACGACGTAGGCAGCCTGCTCAGCCCCTACTCCGTCTCCAAGTTCGGGGGCGAAAACTACTGCCGCGCTTTCTACGAGACCTACGATGTGTCGACGGCGGTGGTCCGCTACTCCAATGTCTACGGCCCGGGTCAGCGCAGCGACAACCCGTACTGCGGGGTGGCGGCAAAGTTCTTCCAGTCAGCACTTGCGGGGGAGCCCCTGAAGGTCCACGGCGACGGCGAGCAAACCCGGGACTTCACCTATGTGGACGACGCGGTCGACGCCACGCTGCGGGCCGCGCTCTCGCCGAAGGCCGAGGGCCAGGTGTACAACGTCGGCACCGAGCGCGAGACCACCGTCAACCAGCTGGCGCGCCGGATCCTCGAGGTTACCGGCGCGGTGGGCCCCATCGTGAACATCGACCGCCGCGACATCGACAACATCCGTCGGCGGGTGCTGAACATTGAGAAGATCCGCCGCGAGCTCCGCTGGGTGCCGCGGGTCCGCATCGAGGAAGGGCTGCGGCTCACGTTCGAGTGGCTGCGCAGTGCGCCCGGCGCTTGAGCAGCCCAAGGCCCCGCGTCGCCTGCATCGCACCTGTCTGGAACGAGGGGGAGCGGATAGCCGCGGTGGTGCACGGCATTCCCCGCAATGCCGTGGACGAGGTGCTGGTCATCGACGACGGGTCGACCGACGACACCCGCAGCCATGCCGAGCGAGCCGGGGCCACGGTTCTCTCGCACGTCCGCAACCGCGGCGTTGGCGCGGCCATCCGGACCGGCTTGGACCACGCCCGCATCCACGGCTTCGAAATCGCCGTGGTGATCTCGGGGGCCGGCAAGAGTCCGCCGGGCCAGATCCCGCAGGTGTTGCAGCCGGTGCTCGACGGCCGGGCCGACTTCGTGCTGGCCTCGCGCTACCTGCCCGGTGGTTCCCAGGAGCGGATGCCGGCCATCCGCCGCTTCGGCACCCGCGCCTACACCTTCCTCTTCGCGCTGCTCTGCCGGCGCCCTGTCAGCGATGCCTCCAGTGGCTTCCGCGCCATCAGGCTCTCGATACTCGACGACCCCGGGATTGACCTCGCGCAAGACTGGCTGGATCACTACGAGCTGGAGCCCTACTTGCTGTTCAAGGCGCTGCGGGGCAGTGCCCGCGTGATCGAGGTGCCGACCCGGATCGAGTATCCCCGCGCCGAGCCCGGCCGGTCGTACACGAAGATGCGAGCCATTACAGGCTGGTGGAGCATTTTCCGGCCGGTGTTGGTACTCGCTCTCGGCCTGCGTCGCTGAAGCCCGTGGAAACGCGGCCCTGGCTCTGGCCCGTCCTGCTCGTCGGCTCGCTGCTGCTCGCCACCCTGCCCGGCGTCTGGATTTCGACCGACCAGGCCTACGCCTTCGCGGCGGCGCGCCGGCTTGTCGAGGCCGGCTCGTTCGTACTCACCGGGCCCGGCCAGGTCAGCGCCCCCGATCTACCCTGGATACCGCCAGGTCCGCAGGGCGAGGTCCGCACCCAGATCCACCCTCTGGTCCCGGTCCTGCTCGCCCCGCTAGCCTGGCTCGACTCGCGGCTCGGGCTTTGGGGCCCGGACATCAGCGGGACCTTCGTCCACGCGCTGAATCCCGTGCTGATCGTCCTGGCCGTGATGCTGGCTGGACGGCGGCTGTGGCGGGAGACCCGCCGGTACGACGCCACGGCCTTCGTGGTGCTGGCGACCGGCGTGCTCTGGCCTACCTACCAAGTGGCTCGCCGTGGCATGGCCGAGCCGCTGCTGATCCTGCTGCTGACCATGTACGTCTGTGCGCTTCCCGACCGGTCCTTTTGGGTACGAGGCCTGGCGTTGGCACTGTTGCCCTGGGCCCACCCCACCGGGCTCGTGCTGGCTGCCGCGCTGGGCGGGCTGGACGTGCTCCGGCAGGGGCGGGCAGCGTGGCGCGAGGCGATTGCCGGAGCGGCCTCCACACTGCTCTTCCTGGGGATGTGGAACTACGCCTTCCACGGTCACTGGCTGAAGGGGGGGTACGCGTCCCTGGAGCCTTCAGGCGGGGCCTTCAGCGTCCACTCCGCGTGGTCCGGTATAGGGTTCCAGCTCGCCGAGGTGCTGGGGAACCCGATGCCGCTGGCCGCCACTTTGGTCGTGGGGTCCGCCCACGGCCGGTGGGAGCGCCTGCGCGATCTGGCTCCGGGTTACCTGGCGTTGCTCACCCTGCTGCTCCTCTTCTCGACCCACTACTTCCGCGTCCCCGGCGAGCCGACTCGGCACCTCGCCGTGGTTTGGCCGATGGTGCACATTGGGCTGGCCCGGGCGTGGCCGACCCAGCTCTGGGCTCGCCGTCTTCTTTGGGGCCTGCTGGTTGCGCAGGCCGTGCTCTCGATCCACTGGTTCTTCCGGTTCGACGGGCGCTACTGGGAGGGCCCCGCGGGGCTCTTCTATCCCGGGGTGTTGTGGGTCAAACTGGCGATCGACGGGCGGCCGGGTCTGGCGGCGCTGGGGCTGCTGCCTGCGCTATTCGCCTTGGTGGCGCTGCTTGCGACGCTTCGCTCCCTGGCCAAAGCGGCCAGCGGGGAGGCCGACATGAGCGCCCCGCTTGCGAGGGGTGCCTCGGAAAGGGCATCCACCAGGGGTGCCCCTACCCGCGCATCGTCGTGAGTTGTTTTTCGTCGACCAGCAACCGCGTTCCCGTGGCCTTTTGGACATCATCGAGAGTCACGTCCTCCGCGATCTCGATCAGATGAAGGCCATCCTTGCGTACCTCGATCACCGCAAGTTCGGTGATGATGAGATTGACGCAGCGCCTTCCGGTGAACGGGAGGGTGCACAACTCGAGGATCTTCGGCACCCCTTTCGCCGTGTGCTCCATGGTGATGACCACTCGTTTCGCCCCGGCCACGAGGTCCATGGCCCCGCCCATGCCCTTCATCATCTTGCCCGGGATCATCCAGTTTGCGAGGTTGCCCTCGCGATCGACCTGCAGCGCGCCCAGGATCGTGAGGTCGACGTGGCCGCCCCGCACCATCGCGAAGGAATCGGCGCTCGAAAAGTAGGACGTGCCGGGAAGCTCGGTGACCGTTTCCTTGCTGGCGTTGATGAGGTCCGAATCCTCGGTGCCCGCGGCCGGATACGGACCCACTCCGAGCATTCCGTTCTCCGAATGAAGCACGACACTGACGCCCTGGGGCACATAGTTCGAGGCGAGCGTGGGGATGCCGATGCCGAGGTTCACGTAGAAGCCGTCCCGCATCTCGAGCGCCGCCCGTCGCGCGATCCGCTCGCGGATGGCGTCAATCTCAATGGCTCCTTGTCCTTGAACCGTTCGTTTCTCGATTCTCTTCTCGTACTTCTCGCCTTTCACCACGCGCTGCACGAAGATCCCCGGGGTCATGATCGAGTCGGGCTCAAGAGCGCCCGCGGGCACGATCTCCTCCACCTCGGCGATCGTCACTTTCGCGGCCATGGCCATCATGGGGGCGAAGTTGCGCGCGGTCTTGCGATAGATCAGGTTGCCCTCGGTGTCGGCCTTCCACGCCTTGATCAGCGCGAAGTCGGCGCGCAGAGCGTTCTCGAGAACATGGGGCCGCCCGTCGAACCAGCGGACTTCCTTGCCCTCGGCGATGAGGGTTCCGTAGCCGGTGGGGGTGAAGAAGGCCGGCACGCCCGCACCGCCCGCGCGAATGCGCTCGGAGAAGGTTCCCTGGGGGACGAGCTCCACTTCAACGGAGCCGTCCAGGGCCATGCGCTCGAAGACCTTGTTCTCGCCCACATAGGTCGAGATCATCTTCTTCACCAGGCCGGCCTCGAGAAGGAAGGTGATGCCGAAGTCCGAGGTGCCCGCGTTGTTGCTGCCCAGGGTCAGGTTCTTCGGCCCCTTTTCCTTGACCGCTTGAATCAGGTTCTCCGGGATGCCGCACAAACCGAATCCGGAGAGGAAGACGGTGGCGCCGTCCTGGATATCCTGGACTGCGTCCCGGGCCGAATTGAAGATCTTGTTCATGGCGCTCCGGATCTTAAGGTGAAGGCGGCATCTTGCTTCCTGCGCTTTACGGTGTACGCTCTTTCACGTCATGAAGAGTCCCGACCTCGCAGCACCCTACATGCTCGTTGCCTCGCCCCTCATGAACGATCCGAAGTTCGCGCGGACCGTCATGGTTATCGGTCATCACGACAAGACCGGCGCCCTCGGTTGGGTTGTGAACCGCGTCCTCGACGTGAGCGTCCAGGATGTGCTCCCGGATCGCCTTGCTTCGGGACTTCATCCCGATACTCCGCTCCGCCTCGGCGGTCCGGTGGGAGCCACCGGCCTCACCGTCCTGCTTCGCGATCCGCTCAACGAGTATGCGACCGAGGTGGCGCCCGGGCTTTTTGCCTGCGGTAACGCCAGCATCCTGCCTCTGGCCTTCTCCGAGCCCCCCGATGGAGACGTCGCGGAGGCGATCCTCGTCATCGGCTATGCGGGCTGGGAGGCCAAGCAGCTCGACCGTGAGATCACCGACGGCTGGTGGTTCGTGCTTGGCTACGATCCCGAACTCGCGTTCACCCACGCCGCCGCCGATCTGTGGGACGCGTCGATGGAGCGCCTCGGTCTCGGCTCCGCCACCGCGTTCGGCCGCTCCGAACAGATCCACTGAGCAGACCAGGGGCGGGGCGCTTGGGGTTTCCCCGCGTAGTGGCCGACCGGACCCGCTTTGCCCTCATCGGGGCGGGCCTTCTGCTTTTAGTGTCCCTTGTGCTCAAGGACGGTTTGCTCGGCGGGGCGTACTACGAGCGCGATCTCCTTGCGATCCACATGCCGATGTCGGAGACCTTCGTCAGGACCATCGCTGAAGGCTCGTGGCCGTTCCGGGATCCGACCACCGGTTTTGGTCAGCCGATGCTCGGCAACCCGGACGCACAGATTCCCTACCCCACCACCTGGCTGCATCTTCTGATGCTGCCGGAGCAGGCCTACCTCGTTTTTCTGACCATTCACTACTTCCTGGGCGCTACGGGGGCGGCGGCTCTGGCCTGGCGCTTTTCGCGTTCGGGCGCAGCGGCTTTCTTCGCGGGTGCGCTGTGGGTGGTCGGGGGACCCCTCCAGTCCTTCCTTTCCCTCTGGCATCACCTCGCGGGGGCCACCTGGATGCCGTGGGTCCTCACCGCGTTCGATCGGGTCTTGGAGAAGCCGGATCGGCCGAGGACCCTCCTCCTGGCCGGAGCCTTCGGTCTTCAGATCCTGGCCGGCTCCGCCGAGATGTGCGCCATGACCCTGGCCCTTTCCGCCCTCCGTCTCGTCTGTGAGCTGCCGGGCACTTCCCGTTCCTGCTTGCCCACGCAGGTGAAGGCGACGTTCGTGGCCCTTCTTCTGGCGATCGGTCTGGGTGCGGCCACCTGGCTCAGTGTTCTGGATGTCTGGAGGTTCTCCAACCGGGCCGCGCTTCCCGAGGAAGTCCGGATGTATTGGTCGCTCCATCCCTGGATGCTCGCGGAGATCTTCATGCCTCTGGGCCTTGGCTCCCTCGACCTCGGCCAGACCACGCGCAGCCTTCTATTCGGAGCTCCCTCACCCTTCCTGCGGTCCGTCTTTCTGGGCTCGTTGACCTTGCCCCTGGTCTTCGCGGCGCTCTTCACGGCAAGAATCCCTCGGAAGTATCGGGTGTTCGCAGGCGTCGGGGCCCTGGTCGCCTTGTTGCTCGCGCTCGGAAAGCACACCCCGATCTACAGCCTTCTGAGCACGATTTTTCCAGTTCTTCAGATTTTCCGGTACCCGGTCAAGGTTCTGGTTACCCTCTCGTTGCTTCTGGCCGTGCTTTCCGGTGTGGCGCTCCGGTCGCTTCGCGACGAACCCCGGGCCGCGCGAGCCGCCGCGGTAACCGCACTTGCCCTCCTTGCCCTGCACCTCGCCGTGTTCGCGGGTCTTCCCGCGTTCCTGCCCCCGCTGATCTCCGGCCCTCCCGAGGTCGTGAGTCACAGCATCGAGACCGTGCGAACTCAGATGCTTCTGTCCGTCGGCACCCTCGTGCTGCTTCTGGTGGGGATCATCCGGCCCGCGCCGGGCCTTGTGTCCGTAGCCGGTTTGGCCGCGGTCGGGAGCACACTCGTATCTCACTTCGGCCTCAATCCGGTGGTGGAACCGTCGGCCCTTCGTTTTCGCCCGGATTTCCTTTCGGCCCTCCAGACTGCGGAGCCGTCCCGCGTCTATGTCGAGGACTACGTCAGCTTTCCCGACCTGAGTCGCCGATTCCTCGGCCGTCCCGCGCCCTTCAACAATGTAAAGGGTGCCGATCCTCGAAGAACCGCCGCCCTGGTCGTCGGCCTCCGAACGCTGATGATCCCGCCGCAAGGCGCCAGCTGGGGCGTGCAATATGCGTGGGATACCGATCTGCGAAGGCTCTTCGACCAGACCCTGCACGATCTCACGATCTGTTTGCGCATGGCGGAAGGGACGCCCACGGCGTTGCGGATGTTGCAGATCGGCAACGTGTCGGGGGTTCTGGCCCTGCATTCTTCAAGTTTCCACCTGCTCGGAACAGGCCCGGTTTTCCCCTCGCCGCTCCCCGAGCCCCTTCGTGTCTTCCGGGTGCCGGACGCCCTGCCCCGCGCCTACGCCGTGAGTGGAATTCGCATCGCGGACGCGGCCCAGGCCGTCACCCTTTTGTTGGATCCGGAGTTCACCCCGGTTCGCGAGGTGATCCTGGATGGGGGAACGGCCACACCTTCATCCCCGACCTTTCGATCGAGCGTGATCGTGACGAGCCTTAAAGCCGACCGCATCGCGCTCGATGTCCAACTCAACCAGCCTGGTACCGTAGTCCTTCTGGAGGGGTTCCTGCCCGGCTGGCAGGCCACCCTGGATGGCCAGAGCGTCCAGGTCCAGCGCGCCAACGCGCTCTTCGTTGCCGCCTTTGCCCCTGCGGGCCATCACCAGATCGTCTTCACTTACCGCCCCTGGTCCGGAGTCCTGGGTTTGGCCATCAGCGCCCTCACCGCTCTTGGATTGCTGGCCGGGCTCCTGCACCGCCCGAGACCGGCCCCCACCGTTATGGACGGATCGACGGAAGCTCCATCGGCCCCTTGATGCGGGGCGACGCCTCCGGCTCGCCCAGGAACCGCACGCGCACGATGTAGCTTGAAGCATCGTCGTAGCTCGAAATCAGAAAATTTCGGACGAAGTCCTCGGTGGTCTTACGCCCCGTCTCCTTGACCAGCGCGATGTTCTGCTGAGCGCGCGCCTTGAGGAGCCCTGACAAACCGGATTGAAGCGCGCTACGGACGGCCGCTTCGTCGCGCAAGACGGAGTTCTTCTTGATCGTGAAGGTGAGAGTCGAGGGATCCAGGGCGGGAACCCCAGGTTCTGGAAACGGCGTCGTCACGTCGACGATGCCGTCGTGGAGACGTATGTCCCAGGGTTTCTTCAGGTCGAGGGCGTAGGTGTAGACCACCTCGCCGCGCGCCTCCACGACCACGTCGGGCAAGGGCACGAGTCCCCAGGCAAGCGACGCCGAATCGGTTCGTTCGAAAGACTCCTGCTGTTTGAGTTCGGCGAACTGAAAACGGGAAACCCCTTTTAGTTCGGTCGCGTAACTCTTGAGACTGGTCTCGATCTTTCCGGTTCTGAAGGCTTCTGCTGCGTTGCGCACGCTGATAAGCGCGCTCTCCGCGGCGCCGCCGAGGCTCCTGACCCGGGTCATGGCCGAGCGGATAAGGAGGATGGGCAGGACCAGGCAGGCGATGGTGAGCAGAGCCATGGCGATCGCCCAACCGCCGCCCGAGCTCTTCTTTGTTGGCGGGTGCGAGCCGCCTTCCTCAAGCTTCAGATCAGCCATGACCCTAGTTTGACGCACTGGGCCCGTATCAGGGGCGGGGCAGCGGTTGCGGCAGATCCGCGACCACGTATGCCAGAAACGCGATGGCGGCGGCGTTGTCCGCGAGGTCTTTGGGGTCGAGCTTGTCGACGGTGTCCGCCTCGGTGTGGTGCAGCACGAAGTATTTCGAGCCCTCCACCTCGAGACTGGCCGAGGGAATCTTTCCGGCCGTTACGGACGGACCGATATCGGCGCCACCGCCCTGCGGGCCGATCGTGTCGGCGCCCAGCGGCTTCAGCACAGACGCTATCTCGGTGAGGATCTTGCGTGCGGCGTCCGAACCCGTAAAGCCGAAGCCCCGCGGCCGGAAGACGCCGGAATCCGATTCGAGGGCCAGGACGTGCTTCTCGAGTTCGGCGCGGTGAGTATCGCGATAGGCGTTGCCGCCGGCGAGGCCATTCTCCTCGTTGGTGAAAAGCACCACGCGAATCGTCCGCTTCGGCTTGAGGCCCAGGTTCTTGAGCAGGCGGAGGGCTTCCCAGGTCACGACGCAGCCGCCACCGTCGTCCATGGCCCCGGTGCCCACATCCCATGAGTCGATATGGCAACCCACAAGGACTATTTCTTCGGGCTTCTCCGATCCGCGAAGTTCTCCGATCAGGTTTGCGGAAGGAGCGTGATCCAGAAACCGCGCATTCATCTTGAGACGCAGCACCACTTTTTGTCCGCGCTTGGCCATCCGCGCGAAACGGTCGGCGTCCTCCGTGGGAATCGCGGCGGTCGGGATCTTGGGTGCGCCGTCCTCATAACGCATGCCTCCCGTGTGCGGGGTTCTCATTCCGGGCGGCCCCACCGCCCGGACCAGCGACGCGATGGCGCCGGCTTTTGCGGCGGCGGAGGCTCCGGCCCCCCGGTATCGAACGGTTTCCCCGTAAGTCGTGTAGGGGACGTTGAACAACACGATGCGCCCTCGCGCCTCGTCCTGTCGCGCGTTCAGTTCATCAAATGAACTCACCACCAGAAGTTCGCCGCTCACTCCCTCGGACCGCGTGCTGACACTGCCTCCGAGGCCGAGTAGAGGAACCTTGTTTGGAAACGGTTCGAGAATCTCCAGGCTTTCCTCGCCGCGGACCCAGTGCGGGACCATCACCGGCTCGAGCCGGACATTCTCGAGCCCGTCCTTCTTCATCTCCGCCTCGGCCCACCGCAACGCGGCCTCGAGGTTGGGAGAACCGGAATGGCGCGGCCCGAAAGTGTCGGTCATGAAAGCCAGCCGGTCCCACGCGAAGTCGTCCCCGGAGTTCGCGGTCGTGGCGATGATCCGATCCGCGATCGATCGATACGGAACGAGCCAATCCTCCACCTTCACCGCCTCGCCTCTGGCCTTTCCCGACTGGGCCTGCGCCCAGGCGGGATTCGCAGTGGCGACCGTCAGGGCAAGAAGAAGAACGGCAGCCTCGTGGCCGGCACGGATCATTTTCGCTTTCATGGGCTACAGTCTATCGATCGCGACGAAATCGGGTGGGCACCCCCGCCCCTTCTCCCGCCTTCGCTTACCGCGGCCACGGAGAGCGGCGGGCCGTCCCCGTCAAAGCGACGGCTGTGCGAGGTTCTGCGAAGCGAATTCCCAGTTCAGTAACTTGTCGAGGACCGCGGCCACGTAGTCGGCTCGCCGGTTCTGGAAGTCGAGGTAATACGCGTGCTCCCAGACGTCGAGGGTGAGCAACGGTTTCGCCCCCGTGGTGATCGGTGTTTCGGCGTTCGGGGTCTTGGTGATCTTCAAGGCGCCGCCATCGACCACGAGCCACGCCCAGCCCGAGCCGAACTGGCCCATGGCGGCTGCTGCGAACTGCTCCTTGAGCTTGGCCATGCCCCCTAGATCCTTCTCGATCCGTTCGCTCAGATCCTTCGACGGCGAGGTCGACTTGGGTGACAGCGAATTCCAATAGAACGTGTGGTTCCAGACTTGCGCCGAGTTGTTGAAAATCGCCGCCTTGTCCGATTGTCCGGCCGAGGCGCGCACAATCTCCACCAGCGACTTCTCCGCGAGATCGGTGCCGGCGATGAGCTTGTTCAGGTTGTCGACGTAGGCCTTGTGGTGTTTCCCGTAGTGGAAACCAATGGTGTTCGTCGAGATGGTGGGGGCGAGGGCGCTGTCTTCAAAAGGCAGCTTGGGGAGTTCTATGGACATATTCTTCCTTTGAGAGGCGGGGCCTTGAGGCTTTGCCAGCGTGCTGGAGGCAAGCGCTGCCATGGTGGTGGCGCCGGCGGTGGCCAGGAACGACCGGCGAGCTTGTTTCATGAAGCTGATTCTGGGTCAGACGCTTGGTTTGAACCAACTGGCCGAACCTGGCTTCAGCAGAAAGGTCGCGCTTCGGCGGGCCGCGATGATCCCGATCGCGATCAGGCTGGTGGCGAGCAACAGGGTCAAACCCCACGACCTTCCCCGAAAGGACTGCGGACCAGAAGGAATATCGGTCCCGAGTAACGACGATGTCCGCGAAGACTCGGGACAGGCCGGCGATTCCCGACAAGAGCGCCAGCAGGGCGAGGGCGGAAGGAGGCGAAAAGGGCCCGACGTGTGTTCAGGAGAGTGACCGCCCGGGGGGCGTCGCCCCCCTGCGCTAATATCGGGGGTTATGCCCGTGAAGATCGGTGAAATGCTGTCCAAGGAAGGACTGATCACCGCCCAACAGCTCCAGGAAGCGCTCGCCTACCAGAAGCAAAACGGGATCAAGCTCGGTCGGGCTCTCGTAAGTCTGGGCTTCGTCAAAGACGACGAGATCACCGGGCTCCTCTCTCGCCAGTACGGCGTGCCTTCGATCAATCTGGCCACCTTTGACATAGATCCCACGGTCTTGAAGGTGTTGCCGGGTGAGACCTGCCGGAAGTATCAGGTGATTCCCATCTCTCGCGCGGGGGCGGTTCTGAGCCTCGCCATGAGCGATCCCACCAACGTGTTCGCCATGGACGACATCAAGTTCATGACCGGCTACAACGTGGACCCGGTGGTGGCGTCCGAGATCGCGATAGAGGAAGCGATCAATCGTTTCTACGGCAGTGCTCGATCCCTTCAGTTGCGTCAGGAAGGAGGTCCGCCCCCCGGCGCGGGCGGGGGTGGAACCCAGCGTCCCGGCGCTACGCTCGGCAAGAGCCCGTCGCTCAAAGAGGTCATCGACGGCCCGGCTCTGACCTTCGACGACATGGCCTCGGTCGGCCTTTCCGAGCTGGATGTGGACTCCATCGGCGAGGACGAAGGCGAGGTTGAAACCCTCAAGACCGAAGAAGACGAAATCGATCTCGGCGCCCTCTCCCGCTCGTCGGAAGCGGCCCCCGTAGTCAAGCTCACGAACCTGCTTCTGATCGACTCGCTCAAGCGGGGCGCTTCCGACATCCACATCGAGCCCTACGAGAAGGACTTCCGGGTCCGCTTCCGCATCGACGGGATTCTCTACAACATCATGGCGCTGCCCATGAAGTTGAAAGACCCGCTCACCTCCCGCATCAAGATCATGTCGAAGCTCGACATCTCGGAAAAGCGCCTGCCTCAGGACGGTCGTATCAAGATCCGATTGAAGATCGAGGACCGCAGCAAGGAAATGGACTTCCGGGTGTCCTGCCTTCCCACCCTGTGGGGAGAGAAGATCGTCATGCGCCTGCTCGACAAGTCGAAGCTGATGCTTGACATGACCAAGCTCGGCTTCGAGCCGAGTTCGCTCGAGAAATTCAAGCGCAACATCGACAAGCCCTACGGCATTGTCCTGGTCACCGGTCCCACCGGATCGGGAAAGACCAACACTCTCTATTCGGCACTCGCCTCCCTCAACAAGCCGGACATCAACATCATGACCGCCGAGGATCCGGTCGAGTTCAACCTGATGGGCATCAATCAGGTTCAGATCCGCGACGCCATCGGCCTCAACTTCGCGGCCGCGCTCCGCTCGTTCCTGCGCCAGGACCCGAACATAATCCTGGTCGGCGAGATCCGCGACTACGAGACCGCGGAAATCTCCACCAAGGCTGCCCTCACCGGCCACCTGGTTTTGTCCACCCTCCATACCAACGACGCACCGTCCACGGTTTCCCGCATGGTGAACATGGGCATCGAGCCTTTCATCGTCGGCACCGCGGTGAACCTCATCCAGGCCCAGCGGCTGATCCGCCGGATCTGTGCGAGTTGCAAAGAGGAGGTCCGCGATGTGCCCGCGAAAGTCCTTCTGGATGTGGGCTTCGCGGCGGAAGCCGTGGGCACCTTCCCCATGTTCAAGGGCCGCGGATGCGCCACCTGCAACGGGACGGGCTACAAAGGTCGGGTCGGCCTTTACGAAGTCCTCGAAATCAACGATCCGGTTCGCGAACTGATCATGATGGGTTCGAACTCGGTGGAACTGCGCAAGAAGGCGATCGAGGAGGGCATGCTGACTCTCCGCATGAGCGGTCTCGAAAAGATCAAGCAGGGCATTACGACCATCGAAGAAGTTCTTCGCGAGACCGTGCTTTAAGCAACCTGCCTCGGCGGGCGGGTTTCGCGCGGGAGGCCAAGCCACAGAATCGTGAGCAGTGCGGTCAGCGAAAGAAGGCCCCCTGAGAGCAGCAGCGGCGGTCGGTATTCGAGTTCCACCCGATGCGCGCCCCTGGGTAGCGCCACGCTGATGAATGCCATCGGGCTGTCGGTCACCGCGGTTCGCACGCCGTTGATGTGAGCCCGCCAGCCTCGGTCATTCGCCCATGCGACCACAAGACGCGTGGGCTCCTCAGGTGCGGCATGGATGACCACACGCCCGTCCTTCATTTCGAGGACGTCGAGTGAGCCGAGGGCTGCCAGTTCACCCTCCTCGGTTTCGTACCGCACCCGCGGCCAGGGTGCAGGCACCCTGTAGACCCGGACCGGGTCCTCGAAGAAGCGGTGCTCGGTGATCACGAGCGGCAAGGAGGCCCACAGCTGCGGTGCGTCCATGGTGACCACGTAGTCGACAGACCCGCGCCGTAGCTGATTCACAATGAAGTCCGGATCGCGCGAGGTCACGAAGCGCTGGATCTGTCGCTTGAGGGGCCGCCTGTAGAAGTCGAGGATATCGAGGTCGAAGCTCCCGTAATATCCGAAGCGTCCCGCCATGGGAGGGTTCAGGTACCACAGGGCGGCCAGAACCACGGTCTCTCGAATGTTGAACCCGACTGGCGTTTCTTTGAGGCGATAGGGGATTCCGGCGGCTTCGCGGACAGGTTCGCCCTCCAGGGACAATGCCGCGTCCGTCTTCGGGACCCCGATCGAGTAGTCGGAAACGAACAGCCTTGACCCCGGCGGCAATACGCTGGTGAGTGGCGAACGATCCCGAAACAGAGAGGCTTCAGTCGTCGGATTCAGGTCCCGCAGAGTTACGAGTAGATCAGCGACCACGAGTATTGGGATCAGCGGCGCCAGGCGACGGGCCTGTCCGGCGGCGGCCGCTATCCCCAACGAGACCGCGAGGGGCAGAGCGAGGGGGACCAGGGTCGGGACGTTCACCATGGCCGTTCCGGTGGCCCACCATTGAAGACCCAAGAAGGAGAGGAGGACACAACCAAGCCCGGCCAGAAGTGCGCGAGGTCTGAAGCTCCTTCCGGGAAGGGCGTGCGACGCCAGGATGGCCAATCCGAGACTCGCCGCGGCCAGATATTTGGTCGGGAATCGCAGCCCGGAAACGAGGGGCACCGAAGCCACCAGATCCTGAAGGGTCAGGTTTTGAATGCCCCAGGACAAGACGATGCCCATCAGGACCGCGCCCATCGCGAACCTCCGGTCCGGTGCGCGGGTTCGCGGCAGGCCGATCCACGCGAAGACCCAGGAGACAAGACCCAGGTAATGCGAGAACATCCAGACCTGCTGTCCCCCCAATAGCGTCTCGGCCGCAGGCGGCCGCAACCGCCACGCCTCGGCTCGTATGGGAAGGATCGTTTCCAACGTCAACGCCGGGTGCAGGGGCCCGAGGGCCCACCCCACCGGCAACCTGGGACGGTCGGCGTCCGCGGCGAAAGCGAGCGAGGGAAGAATCTGGACCGAACTAAGGAGGAGCCCAAGCCCGAAGGCGAGAATGAGCTTCAAGCGGGCCGGCGCTCCCAGATCGGCACGCGTGCCCAGGCGAAGACCACACAGCAAGAGGGTGAGGAAGCTGTAATCGGGCGAACCGGCCAGAGTCTGAAGGGTAACGAGGGCCGCGAGACTGAGCCACGGGGTCGGGTCTCCTGGTCTTCGGTCGCATCTCTCGATGATCCAGGGCATCCACGCGGCGGCAGCCAGATGATGCCAGTGGGCGACGAGTGAAAGAAGCGGCCCGCTGGCCCCGTAAATAAACGCCGCGGTCAAAGCGGCAGCGAGGCCGCCTTCCGGATTGAGACGGCGGGCCAGACGCGCGGCACCCAGGGCCGCGATCACCAGATGAATGGCGCAGAACAATGCATAGGAACGGTCCGGCGGAACCACCCAGTGGAGCCAGGCCGGGGGGTACAGGACCTCAGCCCTTGGATCCGCGAAAAGCGGCTGGCCAAACCCTCGTCGAGCGTCGAAGAAAGGCGGTTCCCCGCTCGCCACCTGACGCACCACCGACTCGATCTGCGGCGACCAGACGCTGCTGATATCGCGAACAAAAAGGGCCCGATCCGAGAACAGGGCCTGCGGGAAGTTGAGGACGGGAATCAGGCAGCACCCGAGAAGCAGCAGCCACGAGGGGTTGAGCTTCATGCCGGAATCATATGGGAGGCGCCGCGAGCGAACGACCAGGCAGACCTCGCTGCCGTGGCCATGGCGGGGTTTTTCAAAGTGGTGACAAGCAACCAAGGGAGCGGTATGCTGCCAACGTCGCGGGCCCCGCTTCACTCGCCCTGCGCCTTCGGTTTGAGGAGGACTTTGTGTCAGACGCCCCACCCCTATCGCTTCACTACTTGCTCAAGACGATGGTCGAGCGCGGAGGTTCCGACCTCCACATCACGACCAATTCCGGACCGCAGATCCGAGTGGACGGCCATCTCCATCCCCTCGAAGGCTATTCGCCGATGTCGTCGGCGGACACCAAAACTCTCTCCTACAGCGTTCTGACCGATGCCCAGAAGCACCGCTTCGAGGAAAACCTCGAACTCGACTTCAGCTTCGGAATCAAAGGGCTGGCCCGGTTCCGCGCCAATAACTTCTTCCAGCGCGGAGCGGTGGGTGCCGTCTACCGGACCATTCCCGTGGAGATCAAGTCGTTCGCTCAGTTGGCCCTGCCCCAGGTCTGCGCGCAGATCTGCGAGAAGCCGCGTGGTCTGGTCCTCGTCACCGGCCCCACGGGCTCGGGCAAGTCGACCACCCTCGCCGCGATGATCGACAAGATCAACGTCGATCGGCATGATCACATCCTCACCATCGAAGACCCGATCGAGTTCGTCCACCAGCACAAAAACTGCCTGGTGAATCAGCGCGAAGTTCATCAGGACACCGCGTCCTTCAGCAACGCCCTTCGCGCGGCTCTCCGCGAAGACCCGGACGTGGTTCTGGTCGGCGAGATGCGCGACCTTGAAACGATCGAGGCCGCGCTCCGTATCGCGGAAACCGGCCACTTGACCTTCGGAACCCTCCACACGAACTCGGCGGCCCAGACGATCAACCGCGTGATCGACGTCTTCCCGGCCCACCAGCAGGGTCAGGTCCGGGCCCAGCTCGCCCTCACCATCGAAGGCATCTTGTGTCAGGCTCTCCTCCCCAAGCTGTCCGGGAAGGGGCGCGCCATGGCCATGGAAATCCTCGTTCCGAATCCGGCCATCCGCAACCTGATTCGCGAGGACAAGATTCACCAGATTTATTCCACAATGCAGACCGGCCAGGAAAAGTTCGGGATGCAGACGTTTAACCAGAGCCTCGCTCAGCTTTACCAGACCAAGCAGATCAATCTTCAGACCGCCATCACGAGGAGTTCCCTCCCCGATGAGCTCAACGACATGATCAATCGCGGCGTGGGTTCAAACGCGACTGCGGGCGGTCCTCCGCGGCCCGGTATGCCGCCTCGTCCCCCCGCCGCACGTTGATTCCCGCTAGTCTGGCTTCACTCGCGCCCCAGGCGCCACAGGCAACGATCGAAGGAGAACCACGATGCCGACTTACATAGTCAAAGGCAAGTTCCGGGACGGCAAGCCGTATTCGGGTGAGCGGATTGGCGCCAACCCCGATGAGGTGACGGCCGGCCTGCGCAAGGAAGGCGTGACGATCAGCGCCATCGCTGAGAAGAAGAAGGGCGGTCCCAAGGCCACCGGCAAGGCGGTTCCCGCCAAGCTTCTCTCCATCTTCGTGCGGCAGTTCTCCGTCATGATCGACGCCGGCCTGCCCCTCGTGCAGTGTCTCGAGATCCTCGGGTCGCAGCAGGAAAATCCGCATTTCGCCAAGGTCATCATCGCCACCCGCCAGGACGTGGAAAGCGGTCTTAACCTCGCCGACTCCATGCGCAAGCATCCGCAGTGCTTCGATGACCTTTTCTGCAACATGATCGCGGCGGGCGAGGCCGGCGGTATTCTCGACACGATCCTGAAGCGGCTGGCGACCTACATCGAAAAGTCCGTGAAACTCCAGGCCCAGATCAAGGGTGCGATGATGTATCCGGTTGCGGTCATCAGCATCGCGGTTCTCGTCATCGGCGTCATCTTGTGGAAAGTCATCCCCACGTTCGCGTCGATGTTCGCGGGCCTCGGAGCCGACCTGCCGCTTCCCACGAAGATCGTCATCGGGATGTCGAACGCGCTGGTGAACCTCATGCCGTTCCTCATCATTGGATTTTTTCTGATCCAGTATGCCTTCCGTCAGTACTACGTGACCTACTCAGGACGTCGAGTGGTCGACGGTCTTCTGTTGAAAGCGCCCATATTCGGAGACCTCTTCCGAAAGATCGCGGTATCGAAGTTCTGCCGGACGCTGTCGACCCTGATCGCTTCCGGCGTTCCTATTCTGGACGGCATCGAAATCACCGCGAAGACCGCCGGAAACGCCATCGTCGAGGACGGTCTCATGTCGGTCCGGCGATCGGTTGAAGGCGGTCTCACCATCGCGCAGCCCCTTAAAGAGACCAAGATCTTCCCCGGCATGGTCGTGCAGATGATCAGCGTCGGAGAACAGACGGGCGCCCTCGATGCCATGCTCTCCAAGGTGGCGGACTTCTACGAAGACGAAGTCGACCAGGCGGTCGCAAACATGCTGACCTTGATGGAGCCGATCATGATCCTGTTCCTCGGGACCTCGGTCGGCGGCATCGTCATCGCCATGTATCTGCCGCTCTTCTCGCTCATCAGCCAGCTGACCTAAGGGCCGAACCGGGCCAGGCCCCTGGCCTGGTCCCTCGGGTCCCCCCGCGTGCGCGTTTGATTCGTCGACTCCGAGATCCGATCTCATCGCCCGAGGCCCCGTTCTCGCTCGGGGCCTTGATCGGGTTCCGACTGGTCATCGTCACCGTTCTGCTTTTCGTGGCCGGGTACCTCGAAGCGGTGCAGGAGGGGACTCTACCGACCCCGATCTTTCGGCTGATCTCTGCGACGTTCGCGGCGAATGTCGTCTACGCGATCTTGTTGGCTCTGGCCCCCTATCGGGTGCAGGCCACGGTTCAGATCCTTGGGGATCTGCTCGTGGTCACGGGTTTCGTTTACTTCACGGGGGTCGACAGCACGGGCTTCGCGATCCTCTATCCCATCAGCGTGCTCTGCGGCAGTGTGCTCCTGCGCCGAGGCCACGTCTTCGCCCTGATCGCCAACATTTTGTTCGCGGGTTCGATTGGCCTCGCCCGGCTCGGGTGGATTCCCCCCGAAGGCCTTCAGAGTATCGCCACCGGATCGCTGCGCGGCCTCGTCACCCCGATCATCGGAATGCTGCTCCTCTGTTTCTCCGTGTCGGCGCTGGGGCAGTTTTTGGCCCGGTCCCTGGCCCAGGCCGGCGAGAGTCTTGATGAGGCCTTTGGGCAGGTCGCCTCGCTTCAGGATCTGAACCGCCTGATTGTCGATAATATTCAGAGCGGCCTGGTGCTCGTGGATCGCGACGACCGGATTACGTTCATCAACGAAGTGGGAGCGGAAATTCTCGGAGCGAACTCGACGAGCCTGATGCGCATGACCGCGCAGGAAGCGTTCAAATCCCAACGAGTGTCACGCCAATCCCTGGCTCCGCCGGCGACATCGGCGCGCGAGACACGGCTTGAACTCGACTACGTCTGTCCGAACGGCGCCCGGCGAATATTGGGCTTTTCCATATCCGAACTCGCGTCCCAGGGCGAAAGTCGGCTCTTCTCCTTCTCGGATTTGACCGAGGTTCGCCGTCTGGAGGAACAGGCGCGACTCAACGAGAAGCTGGCAGCGGTCGGCGGTATGGCCGCCCAGCTTGCCCATGAGATTCGAAACCCCCTCGGCGCGATCACGGCTGCGACCAAACTGATGGCGGAGAGTCCCGGAGCCGTACAGGACCAGTCCACCCTGTTGCGAATCATCGCCTCCGAGTCCGATCGGCTCGCCGGAACCGTGACGTTGTTCCTTCGCGGCGTCCGCGTCGGATCCAGCGAGGATGTGGGTTGCGACATTCCGGCGGTTCTGGTGGATGCGGTCCGTCTCCTCGAGGTGAGCCCCGAACGGCAGGCGCACCACAAGATTGTCTTTGAGGCCCCACCCGAGCCGCTTTGGGCCAGGATAGGGGCTACCGAGCTGACCCAGGTCTTCTGGAACCTCTCCCGCAACGCGCTGGAGGCGATGCCGGGACCCGGAACCCTCACCATTCGCATCTCCCGAGAGGCCGACAACGCCACTGTCCGGTTCATCGACCAGGGGATGGGTCTAGACGGGGCTCGGTTGCGCAGCCTGTTCGAACCGCTTCAGACCACCAAGGCCCTGGGTACAGGTCTGGGCCTGGCAATCGCGCATCGGATCATGCGTCATCGTGGGGGCGATCTCTCGGTGGTTTCCGAGGTGGGTAAGGGCACCGAAGCCCGCATCGTCCTCCCGTTGACCACCGTACCGGCCTGATGGAGGGCCGTTTGTCGAAGTGGATTCCCAGGGGGCCAATCCCGGCGCTCCTGCTGTCGCAGGCGGTGGCCCTGACCATCCTCTACTGGCCGGTTGTTTCGGGGACCGCCATCTTCTTCCAAAGGGACATACTCAATTACTGGAAGCCCCACATCGACTGGATCCTGAAGAGCCTCGCCACCGGACAAACCATAGGATGGAATCCCGGCCTCATGTTCGGCTTGCCGAACCTGGCCGACCCTAATTTCCAGCTCTTCTATCCGCCGACCTGGCTGATTCTGTTTGTCTCGGCACCCACCGCCTACGCCCTGATGGTCATCCTTCACGCCTTCTGGGGGGCTGCGGGCGTTGGCTGCCTTTTGCGCTCACGCGGAGAGGAAAAAGGGATGGTGGCGGGCGCCCTCGCTTTCTCCCTTGCCGGGCCATTTGTCTCTTTGGGCAACCTTTGGCATCACTATTGCGGCGCCGCCTGGATTCCTTGGGTGCTTTGGGCGACCGACCGGCTTGTGCGAACGCGGGGCGCGTCCTGGCGCCCGCTGGCCCTGGCTCTTGGCGTACAGGCACTGGCCGGTTCGGCGGAGAGCGTCATGATGTCCGTGTTTCTGGGCCCCCTTCTGGCGGTCTTTTCGAGAGACACGAATCGTCTTGCCGCTCTGGGGCGGGCGGCGGTGCTGGCCTTTGGCGTTTGCGCCATTCAGTGGATTCCCGCGGTGATCCTGGTGAGCGATAGCGCCCGGAGCACATTCAACGCAGGGACCAAGCTGTATTGGTCGGTGAGCCCCGACCTGCTTTACGAAACGCTCATTCCGGGTCGCCGCCAAGGGTCCCCGGTGATCTCTGGAACCTCTGCCCCCGGTGATGACAATATTCGGCTGATCGAAAGCCTCTATCTCGGGGCCGCCACCTTGCCGTTCTTCGCAATAGGCCTCGGGCGAAACCGGATCCTTGGCGCCCTCGGTTTTCTGCTTCTGGTTGCCGCTTGCGGCCGCCATCTGGGTGGCCTGGCTTCGGAGATCCTTGCCCAGGTTCTGCCTTTCCGCTACCCCTCCAAGTTGATGGCCGGCGTCACCGTCGTTTGGTCGGTGATCGCCGGATCAGGTATCCATCGGGTCCTGACTTCACCCGCGCCACGAAGATCCCCCCCTCTTTGGGTTCTTTCATTGCTCGGAGTCCTTGGGCTCTTCCTCCTGCTACCCGATTTGGGGGAGTTCGATCAGCGGGCGATCCGAGCCGTGGTTTTTGTCGCCACCGCGGTGTTTCTCGTGGCCTCCTCTCGCCGGATCGGAATGGTTGGGATTCCGTTGTTGCTGATGGCCGACCTGTTACCCTCTGCCTTGTCGATTCATACCTTCAGCGAGCCTGCGGTCGCTTACTATCGGCCAAAGCCTTTGGAGGCCTTGCTCGCTAACGCGAAGAACCCAAGGGTCTTTGCCGCAGATGCAGGAGAAGCCTCGGTCCAGGCCGACCTGCTTCGGCGCGGCCAGCCTTCGGAGACTGCCTACCACATCGCCATGTCCGATACCCTTCAGGCTCTGGCCATAGGCCACGGTGTGCGCTACGGATACCACCTCGATTTCACCGGCCTCGGCAGCCGTGATGCCGCCATTTTTCAAGAGTTGGCCGGCCGCCGTTTCCGTCAGGAACTCCCCCGATACCTGAACCTGGGAGCCATCGATGCCGTGGTCAGCTACGGAGGAACCAACCCCCTTGGAACTCCACGGGGCGACCTGGAGATCCCCGGGCTGCTGAGCGAGCCCATCCGTATCGATTTCTGGGGTCTGGTGCCGCGAGCCACCATCGCGAAGAGCGTGAACACGAGCTTCGAGCCGCGCGAGGCGCTCCAGTTGATCCTGGCGCCTGGTTTCGATCCTGGCCGCGACGTCGTCATTGAGGTGTCTCCGGGGAGCGATCCGATCGCCGCTAGCGACCCCGGTCCCGCGACTGCGAAGATCATCTTGGATTCCAATGATCGCGTGGACATCGAAGCCGTGACCACCCACGGAGGATGGCTGGTGTTGAGGGACTCCTTCCGGCGCGGCTGGCGGGTCTCGATCAATGGTGTGGAATCGCCGATCGAAAAGGCCGATGTGCTCTTTCGGGCGGTGCGCGTGCCCCCAGGCCAGAGTCTCGTCTCTTTCCGGTACTCGACCCCCGGGCTCGGTGCCGGCGCCCTGATCGGCCTCTTCTCGATCCTGGCCATGTTTCCGAGGCCCCCGAAGCCTTCAGTGGAAGCGTCACGAGCGTGAGCGGCAGCCTCCTCGTGGTTGACGATGAGCCGTCGATCTGCGACGTCTTGCGATTGGCACTCACGCGCGCCGGTCACCGAGTGAAGACCGCGCAGACGGTGGCCGAAGCCCGGACGGCCATGGCCGAAGACGTATTCAACCTTCTCATTACCGATCTCCAGCTCCCGGACGGCGACGGCATATCCCTTCTTCAGCATGCGAAGACCTCATCGCCCGACACCGCGGTGATCGTGCTGACCGCTCATGGGTCCGCGGATACCGCGGTCGCGGCGATGCGCCTCGGCGCCCACGACTACCTGACCAAGCCGTTCGACATCGACGAACTGAGGATCAAGGTCGACCAGGCCATTGAAGGCCAGCGTCTCCTTCGGGAAAATCGCGAACTTCGGGCAGAGGTCAGCTACCGCCAGGGACTTGATGGGATCGTCGGCACCTCGAAAGCCATCCACGTGGTGGTGAACCGCGTCAAGGCGGTGGCCGATTCCACCTCCACGGTGCTGATCCTCGGTGAAAGCGGAACCGGCAAAGAGCTGGTGGCGAGGGCGCTCCACCGGCAGTCTTCCCGCTCGCGGAATTCCTTCGTGCCCGTCAACTGCGGCGCCCTTACCGAGACGCTGCTCGAGTCCGAACTTTTCGGCCATGTGCGGGGCGCTTTCACCGACGCTCATCAGGCGAAAGCCGGCCTCATCGAGAAGGCCCATCAGGGCACACTTTTCCTGGACGAGGTGGGCGAAATGTCCATGGCCATGCAGGTGAAGCTCCTGCGCGTTCTCCAGGAGCGCCAGGTCCGCCGCGTGGGGGCTTCGGAGGAATTCCCCGTGGACATCCGGGTGGTCGCGGCGACCAATCGCGATCTGGCTCAGATGGTTCAGCAGGGGCGTTTCCGCGAGGATCTCTTCTACCGCATCAATGTCATTCCCATCATGATCCCGCCCCTTCGAGAACGGACCGAGGACATCCCGGGGCTCGTAGAGGCCTTCGTGGTGCGTTTCTCGAAACAGCTGAAGAAGCCGATCCGGGGAGTTTCACCGGAAGCAATGCGGGCGCTCCTTGCCCACAGCTGGCCCGGGAACGTGCGCGAGCTCGAGAACACCATCGAGCGGGCCGTTACCCTGGAGACCTCGGAGTTCATGGGTGCCGAGTCCTTGTTCCTACCCCCGCTAACGATTGGCGGCGGCGTGGTCCTGGGTGAGGGCTTTTGCCTGCCCGAACACCTTGGCGAAATCGAAAAACAGCTGGTCCAGAAGGCAATGACCATGGCGGCCGGACAGCGGGGCGAGGCGGCGAGACTTCTGGGAATCAAGTACAGGGCGTTGAACCATATCCTGGCCAAGCCCTGACCAAAGTTTTGTCCAGACCCTCAAGATGGTCAGGACCGACCAAGTGCCACCGTCTCTGTAAAATGATTATTATCAATACTTAAGAAGACTAGGAGCAAGGTCTCCTTGCTTGGTCTGGTTCTTGCTAATTGGTGGCTAAAGCGGTCCCATCCCGGGGCCGAAATAAACCCCAATCCTCCCAACCCCCAAAGGACCTCTCCAATGAAGAAGAATAACAAAGGCTTTACCCTCATCGAGCTTCTGATCGTCGTCGCGATCATCGGCATCATCGCTGCCATCGCGATTCCCAGCCTCCTCCGCGCGCGCGTTTCCGCGAACGAGGCGGCCACCATCGGCGACTCCCGCGCCATGTCTTCGGCCGCTCTTGGCTACCAGACCAGCAACGGCGGTCTCTATCCTCAGGACCTCACCTGCCTGTCCACCCCGTCGGGCGGCACCTGCATCGCCAGCTACTCCAGTTCCTCCCCCACGTTCCTTGACACGGCGATGACCAACACCGCCCTGGTTCGCAGCGGCTACTCCCGCACTTACACCGCCCACAGTGCGGGTAACGGCTTCGCCTACTCCTCCGCCCCCTCGTCCCCGAACCAGACCGGCGTTCGCTACTTCGCGACCGACGGTTCGGGCCGCATCTGCTTCGACCAGGCCACCGCGATCACGATCGCCGACGCGACCATGCCTGCGACCTGCAACGTCATCAAGTAGTTCTTCCGCATTCGCAACCGTACCTCGCCGGCGCCACACCGGAGCCGAGCGAGCCCTAAAACCGGGGGTTGACAAGACCCCCGGTTTTTTGTTTCCATATTTCGTACCCCAAAGCCAATCGTATGAACCAAGCTCTTTCCGCCCTCGAATTCCGTGGCCTTGCGAAGACCTTCAAGCTTGGGCCCTGGCACAAAGCACACCAGGCCCTGGCCGATGTGACCCTGTCCGTCACATCCGGGGAGATCTTCGGTTACCTCGGTCCCAACGGTGCAGGCAAGACCACGACTCTGAAGATCCTCTTTGGCCTCGTCCGTCCCCAGAACGGCCAAATTACAGTTCTGGGAAGGCCCCACGCCGACCGCTCGTGGCGCGCCAAAACCGGTTATCTACCCGAAAATCCCTACTTATACGACTCATTAACTCCAAGAGAGTATTTGACTTACGCTGCAAAGCTCTCGGGTCTTCCAAGCCAGGGCCTGGCCCGGCGGGTTGATGAAACGCTGGACCTGGTCGGTCTGGGCGAGGCCCGGCATCGCCAGATCCGAACCTTCTCCAAAGGGATGGTGCAGCGAGCCGGCATCGCCCAAGCCCTGGTAGGAGATCCGGAGCTGGTGATTCTCGACGAACCGATGTCGGGTCTCGATCCCATCGGACGCGCTCTGGTCCGCCGCCTCATCCTCGATCTCAAGAGCCGAGGGAAAACCGTCTTCTTCTCCACGCACATCCTCGCCGACGCCGAGATTCTCTGCGACCGCGTGGCGATTCTGAGAGCCGGTCGGGTCGTGAGCCAGGGCCCCCTCGCGGAGATCCTTCAGGTCGACGTTTCGCACATGGAGGTCATCTGCACCGGGGTTGTGGATCCAGCGACCCTCTCCGCGGTCGAGGGAATCCGAGTGGCATCCGCCGCGGGCGCGCGGCTCCATCTCGAGGTTCAGAACTCCTCGTTGAGTCAGGCGATCGCGAAGATCGAAAGCGGGGGCGGACGGATTGTGAGCGTCCTGCCGGAGCGAAAGACGCTCGAAGAGGTTTTCCTCGACGAAGTCCAGGGCACGTCCCCCAATCGGAGCAAAGTGGCATCATGGGAAGCCTGAGTCTGTCCCGCATCATGGCGGTGACCTCCAATACTTTTCGCGAGGCTCTTCGCCAACGGATCCTGCTCGGCCTCGTTCCTTTCGCGATCGTCCTTTTCGGGGGCGGCCTCCTGCTCCGACAGATTTCCGTGTTCCAGGAAGTGAAGATTCTGAAAGACCTGGCGCTTGCCGCCATGGACCTGTTCGGCAGCTTCGCCGCGGTCGTGATGGGCGTCGATCTGGTGAATCGCGAGATCGAACGCCGTTCGGCCTACCCTATCCTTGCCCGCCCGTTGCTGCGCAGCGAGTTCGTGGTCGGAAAATTCTTCGGTCTGGTGGCGGCCCTGGGCGTGAACCTGGTCCTCATGACCCTTCTTCTGGCCATCGCCCTCTGGGCCATGGGAAGCGAGATGACCGCGGGGTTCCTTCCCGCACCGTATGGGATCTTTCTGACTCTCGTGCTTACCATCGCCCTTGCTCTCTTCTTTTCGGTCATCACCAACAGCATCCTCGCCTTCACCTTCACCATCGTGATGGTGATAGCCGGCCGGTTCTCCGACGTGGTCCGCAACATGGCCGAGGTTCTTCCGGATATCCCAAGAGCGGTACCTCAAGCCCTGGCCCTGGCCCTGCCGAATCTCCAGAATTTCGACTTCAAGCTGCGTGCCGTCTACAGCGATCCGATTGATCCAAACGTCCTCGTCCTCGTGACTCTGTATGCCGGTTTCTATTGCATGGTGGTTCTCGCCCTTTCGGTGATGGCCTTCGAGAAGAAGGAACTCGTCTGATCATGCGCTACGTCTGCCTGATCGTCGGTCTTCTGGCCCTTGCACCGCTTCAGCGGTTGATCAACGGTGTGCTGGGGGAGTTCAAAGAGCAGGAGGCCGTACTGCTCTCCTGGTCCGGGCCCACCATGAAGAAGCTGGTTCCCGGCTTCGAGGGACCGGTGGCCGATCTTTTCTGGCTCCGCACGGTCCAGTACTACGGTGGTCAGCGCGTGTTCGCGGCGGGCAAGAAGTTCGATCTGGTGGCCCCCCTCATCGACGTCACGGTGGCTCTTGATCCGCGTATGGACGTCGCATACCGCCTGGGCGCCATCTTTCTCTCCGAGTCCCCGCCGGCCGGCGCGGGCCGCCCCCTCGAAGGCGCCAAACTAATGAAACGCGGCATCGCCGCCAATCCCACCAACTGGCGGCTTGGATACGAGGCGGGGGTCTTTGAATCCGATTTCCTCGGGGATTATGTGGGGGCTTCGACGACCATCCTGGCTGCTTCCGAGGTTCCGGGTGCCGCCCCCTGGCTCAAGTCGGTGGCCGCAGTTCTGCTGCAGAAGGGAGGCGATCGCGAGACGTCCCGGGCGGTCTGGCGGGAGATTTATGCGAACTCCCCCGAGGAGTTCATGAAACGAAGTGCCGAAAGGCGTCTGAAAAATCTGGAGTCGCTCGACCGTTGCGATCGGATCGCGGAAGCACTCGCGAGCTACCGGGCGACCTTCGGTCGATTTCCGGCCACGCTCCAGGAACTTCGAGGGCAGGGCTTCAGGGGTCCGTTGGTCGATCTCGCCGAAGTTCCGCTGGCCTACAATCCCCAGACCGGAACCGTCACCGTTGACCCCTCATCGCCGGTTTATCAGGTTGTTCGCTGATCGCGCGGTTTTTCAAAGACGCGAATCCTGACAAGCCGAGTGGTCAGTAAGGCAGACGACCGCTCCACAAAGTGGAGGTCGCTTGTTCCCATTCCAGTTCGGGAAACTCGGCGGAGCCGTTTCCGCTGACGATCAACCGATCCTGAGGACGCAGGCGCGTCACCCAGGGCCGCAGGGCCTGGTGGCCCCCGCGGAGCCCTTCCCGATACACGGTTTCGTCCTCTTCCTTCATCCATCCCGCCTCGAATCCCAGCACGTACCGGAAGGGAGCGTCGGGTTTTCTGACGAAGACACTGTAGAAGACGTACATCGAATCGGAGTAAAGGACGCCTCCCGGGTCGGGGAGCAGCCGGGCTTGCTCGGGGCGAGCCAGCGGGGCAAAGTAACGATCCACCCGGCTCCAGCGCCCCGCCCGGTCAGAGCAGAGTGTGAGGGCGAGAATCCCCGAAAGACCCAGGGTGAGGGCGAATCGCGTAAGTGCGGGCCGAAAGACGAGGTCGGGACACCGCGCGATCTCACGGGTGATGAGGGCCAGCAGCGCCGGGCCGCCCCAGTCGACCCAAAACCGCTTGTTGAGGAAAGCGAGGCTCCAGCCCAGAACCACAAGGACCAGGGTGGGATCGGAACGAAGGGCGTCCAGGTTCGGATAGCCCGCGCGCAACTGTGACAACAACACCAGGGCGGCCAGGATCATCATCGGCGAACCATCCGCGGGCTGAAACTCCCCGACCAGGGAGGCGGCGTTTTTCCCAAGGGAGAAGAGCGGGTGCAGGATGGCCTGCCGATAAAAGTCCAGGGGATGGCCGCTCAGCACGCCACCCAGAAACGAACCCAGGACCGCCACCGCGGCGAGCGCTCCGGCCTCTCGCAATCTCCGGGCGGCGCAAAGGGCGATAACCGGCAGCGCGAAGAGATAGAAGCTCGGGTGGATCCAGCTCAACAGACCGAAGACGAGGGTCCACACCACCACATCGCGGTGCCTGGTGAGGATGGGTCCTCTTTCCCAGGTAAAGAGGATCACCAGCAGCCAGGCGGTGCTGAAGAGGAACGGGCGGCCCATGATCCACCGGAGGACGACGTCGGAATCGAACACCGCGACGAAGACGAGGGCCGCGAGCCACGCCCATGGAGGCTGGTGGCAGGCGAACCCGATCAGGGCCACCAGCAGGAAGAGCCCCACGACCGACGCGAACACGAGGTCCATCGCATCGGCCCCGGTGGCCTGCCGAAGGGTCTGAAGGACGAAGTGCCAACCCGGATGCGAGTCCATGGTGATCTCCGGGCGAACCACCAGAATATCGCCCCAACTCCGCTCGGTCATCGCCTTCCCGGCGTGCCGCAGGGCGTCGTCCACCGGCAGGTAGCCCAAAGACAGCAGGCGCACGGGGACCCAGGCGAGGACGAGAATGCCGACCACCGAGGCCAAGCGATCCAGGCTGACTTTTGTGTGGATCATCGAGCCTGTCGACCTTGCTCCTTAGAGGGTGGTCTCTCGATGTCATCGCGCCGCACCCGCAGAGAATACAAAGGGACGCCGTTTTCGTCTTCCGCGAACACCTGAAGGTAATGGGCGTCGATCCACCGACTCAGTTCCCGGGCACAGTCTTCGCCGAAAGCCTGGCATCCGTATTCACGCAAATCCCGCAAAGGCCGGGCCAGAACCATCAGGTAGTCGGGAGGACGTGCGGCCAGTCGCCCTACGATCGTCCCTTCCCCGTATTGAGCAAGATCCGTAGGGAGGAAGGTGAGGTGAGAGATCGAGCTCGCCCGACGGCTCAGGAAATTGATCATCGCGCCCTCCGGAACCACCACCAGAGTGTGTTGTGGCCGGGTCAGGGTCTCGACTGCGGCGACCGCGGATTGGACAATGGCGGCGCGCCCGTTCGCCCAGATCCGGTCGGCTTCTGCACCCAGAGGGTAGTTGAGCGTTCCGAAACGCACGAACGCGGAAACGAGGTGGATGAGAGTGAAGAGCGTTATCGCTCCCAGTCCCACCGCTTGAAAAAGGCCCCGGTCCGGGCCGACTCGCTTCCAATGTACAGGAATCACTTCCAGCCAGGCGATCACTCCCAGCATCACTCCCGGCAGCGCCATCGCGAAACCATAGTGATGAACGCGCGCGTTGAGCGGCATCTTCAGGAGGAGCATCAGCGAGAAGACCGTCAGGATCAGGCCGAGGAGCCAGCGCTCCGACCCGCGTTCGGCGGTTCGGCCGCGCCACGTCAGGACAACGACGCTCGCGAGCAGAAGGAAAGGGAGAGGCGTCAACACCGTATTCCAGTCCGCAGGGGCAAGGAGGCTTCCTCCGGCGATCGGGAGGAGGTACCCAAGTGCCATGAGAACGGGGCGAAGGCGCCCTCGTCTCTTTGCCGCCCACTGGAGACCGAGAGCGGCGACCATCAGCGCCGCCACGGTCAAAGCCCAGCGCGCGGCCGCGAGCGTCTGGCCCCACGGGTCGGTCAAGCCGGAGCGGTCCGCGAAAAAGGGGTTGGCCCACACATCGGCATTCAACAGGAACGGATAGGGGCCGAGAATCCCCCTCAGGGCGGTCCCTGGTTCCATCTGAGTGCACAAAAGTGCGAAGGCCAGCAGTGGGGGAGCGGTCGTACCCAGACCCCAGGCCGCGAAGGCCCGGCCTCTCCGCGCCTTGGGGATCCACCCTCCGTGCACCAGCAGCACTCCCCCCCCCGCGCTCGCGGCCGCGGCCGCCACAAACACCTCGTGTTTGGTCAGGAACGTGACCCCGAGGAGCAGCCCGCTGACCCAAAGCCAGGGGATCCATGAGGTCCGCGCGAATCGATGCAGTGCCGCAAACGCGCCGATGGCGAGCAGGAGGCCGTGAGTCACCTCATGAGAATAGGGACTCATGAAGTTGTAGTTTCCGATATCCACATACTGGCTGAAGCCGAACACCAGCACCGCGACCAGACAGGCAACCGTAGCGGCAAAAACGCTGCTCAGTTCTCGAAGGAGGAAGTGGAGCAGGCTCAGCAGGGTCAGAAACACCAGGGCATTCCCCGCCACCAGGCTCAGATAGGAAACCCCGAACAGTTTGAACCAGAGGAGGTTCAAGTAAGGCGAGAAGGGACCGTAGTAGTAGGTGATGTCGGTGTACAGGTGCTTTCCCTGGGCCAGTTGCCACGGCACGTACAACTCGCGACCAAAGTCGATGATCGGGTCCGCCCACTTTCCGAAAGAGCCCACGAACATCAAGGCCGCGCTGAGGAGGATCAGCGCCGATGCCAAACGGATCCGGATGGTGCTGGAATCCAGAAAAAATCTCCCCACCACGCGGGAGGTTACACGTCCCGGTTCGCGTCGCGCCGAAGCATCCACCATCCAGCACCCGCGCACGCCATACTGATCAGGAACCACGAAAGGATCAAGGAACGGCTGAACTCCGCGCGCACCAGAAAAATGAACCAGAAATCGAGCCCGAGACCCAGAGGCTGATCCCACGCCTCTCCGTTGAGGAGGCCGGGCAGGTACCGCAGGGCGAGCGCCCAATGTCCGGCGGGCGTGAAGTCCAGCCGATAGTGGTACGAGGCATCGTAGTAACGGCCCCCAATGATCTGGTCTTCGGTGAAGCTCGTGGTCAACGCCGGAATCTGGGCCACGCACCCCACGAGGCAGACGAGAAGAACGAGCCGTTTCCATTTCGTTTGAAGCAGGAAGGGAAGGCCCAGCCACAGGAAGGGCAGCGCGGGCAGCAGATACCGCGGGCCCACGCAGTACCCGCCCTCCCAGGCTGAGTAACGTGCATAGAGCAGCAGGCTTGAAACCAGGAAGACCGCCCCGCAGACCGTCGCCGAGGGGCTCGCGCGGAAGGCCGCACGCAGACCCAGGCAGGCGACGATCGCGCCGGGCGCGAAGAACAAAAGGCCCTTCCCCGGGCTCAGCAGAAGGCCGAAGAGTCCGACGAGGAGTGGCGAGTCGAAGTCGTTTAGGCGGCGGCCCATTTCCGCGGCCGCCGGATAACCGAGATCGAGAGGGTCGCCGAACCGCACGAAATTCCAGATGAAGTGGAGGGCGAGGGCGATGGCAGGGATGAGCGCGAAGTGCCGCAGGTTTCGCCAGGTTCGGCCTTCCGCGCGGCTGAGCAGAGCGATACCGCAAGCACCCGCCAGAAGTCCGCCCACCGCGAGCTTCACCCCCACGGCGAGACCTGAGCCGAGCCCGGCCAGCCAAAGTCCTCGGGAGTCACCCCGGTCCCATGTGATGAGACCCAGAAGCACCACGGTTCCGAGGAGGGCAAGGAAGGGCTCGGAAAAGCCGTACTTGGAATAACTCAGCAGGGGAGTCGAGACGATCAGGAGGACGGTGGCGACGAGCGCGTCCTTCACGGCGATTCCCACGCCAAACAGGGCCATCAGAAAAAAGGCGGCCATCGCCGCGGTGAGGGTGGTGTTGAGAACACTCGTGGCCGCCTGGTTCGCGAACAGCATCGATTCGCCTTCGGGCCGCGGGGCCGCGCTTCGAAATCCGGGTCCGAGTGCTTGCAGGTACATCGCCGAAACCACTGGCTGCCCGGGGCTATAGGGCGCATAAGGCTCGGCTTGTTGCGACGTCTTTCCGTAGAACGAGCCAAGGCTCCGGAGTTGGGGCACCGCGAACGAGCCGCGCGCCGCCCACGACTCGGCCATGAAGTGAAGGCTGTGCTCGTCGATGGTTCTCGCCCGTCCCGAGGCGAGGCCAAGCAGCACACCCTGAAGGAGCAGGAAGAGGCCGAGGGCGCACCGCGCCTGCCGGCTCATTTGGGTTTGCGGAACGCCCAGTAAATGAAGCTGCTGAACCGACCCTCGACCTTCACGCGGGTGGAGTCGCCCTCGACGAGGTTTTCCGGCAGCCGGTACCCGATCTCATTCCAGCCCGCTTCCAGAGGGGTCGGGAGCCAGTCGGTTGAGCCGAGGCGGGTGGAGAATCGAATCCGGTTCTCGCCCAGAGCAAAGGCCACGCGCCTTCGCTCGGTGGGGTGCTCCAATCGCACCACGGGCTCGGGGTGGGTTCGCATCGCGAGCCACACCTCCCCCCTTCCCGGGGTGGCGAGGTCGAATTCTTCCGCGCCCATGATGAGCCGCCCGCCGTCCGCGAGTTCGAGGCCCGCCCCGCGTCGCTCGCCCCGATAGCGGTCGGTGGTCAGTGCCGCGAAAAGGCTGCGCGTCCCCACCGATGATTGAAACCGATATCCGTGCAAACGCTCCGACTCCGGTTCGCCCACATTCAGGGCATCGGTGAGGACCAGGCCCTCGGGGGTTTCGAGCCGCTGCGGTGTGTGCTGCAGACCGAGCAGTTCGCTGCTCAGCGGATAGATCGCGAGTTCGCTGACCTGCAGGCTGCTCGTGACGTAGACCGGGGGGCCTCCTACCAGAATCCGGAGTCCCGAATCCCGGGCATAGTCTTCCGGGGCGATCAGGTACCGCGGGAGTTCAGCCTTTGGAGAGCGGCTGAGGATTTCGAAGGCCGCGGACTCCGTCTCCGCGGGCAGGACCGAGGCGAACGCGGGTGTCACCACCCCGCCGAGGTTGAGGCTGCGGCGGCTCGTGGAGTATTCGATTGCGGTGGCGTTGTTGAGAAAGAGCGTGTCCTCGGGCAGGTTCCGGCGAATGAATGAGAACAGGGCCTCTTCCCGCGCGAACACCGAGGAGGCGTTGTCCCCATAGATGAGAGCGAAGCGAAAGACGCTGATGACCGAGAAGGTCAGCGCGAGTGCGGAAAGTCCCCGAAACGCGGTCTCTCGCGACCGGCTATTGGGGGTTCCGAAGAAGTCCGCCGCGGCGCCGAGGCCGAGCGCCATCAGAACCAGCAGCGGGGGGAGGGCGAAGAGGAGATAGCGGTTGAAATGGAAGCCCACGTGGATCGTGGGGGTTATGGCGAGGGCGGTGACGAGAGCCGCACTCAGAAACATGGCCACCCGCCGGTGACCTCCTTCGCTCCGCATGAACGCGAGAAACACAAAAACCAGAAGAAGAGGAGGCGCGTAGAAGGGCCCTTCTCCTCCTCCCAGCCCGATTCGCTGCGAGGACGGATAGAAGCCGAGAAGCAGGCCTCGCAACACGTCGCTCCAGTATTCGATCGAGACCACGGCCGCGCTGAAGAAACCCCGGTTTTCTGCCAGAAGCTTTTGGGAGAACGAGGTGTTCGTGGCCGAACCGGTGACGAGACGCAGCACCCCCAGCACCAGCCCGGCGACGAGGGCGGGCAATAGGAACCTCAGCCGATGTATCAGCGGCAGCGGCCGCTCTCGGGCCTCCCATAAAGCGAATGCGCCAAGACCGGTGACCAGAATCGCGGCCTCCGGCCGGGTGAGGGCCAGAAGGCACGCGGGCAGCACAAATGCGAACGTTGAAGAACCCTCCGCGGTTGCCCCCACCCAGGCCGCAAAAAGCCAGGTTGATAGAAACAGGACAAGAGCGATGTCCGCACCGTAGTGAAAGGACCACGCCAGGGGTCCGTTCAGGACCACCAGGAGGACACCAAGGAGCGCCACTCGCCGTTCCGCACCCAGGCAGAGGCTGGCCCGATGAGCCTGAAGTGCGGTCAGGAACATGAACGCGGCCCCCGAAAGGATGGCGAAGGCGATAAGACCTTCCCCGCGAAAGCCCAGGGCGTGGGCCAGCCCGAGCA
>ENA-ORBV01002971-ORBV01002971.1-microbial-mat-metagenome-genome-assembly--contig:-NODE-2971-length-34741-cov-13.996105_pt1 | contig 34741 bp, 30 predicted proteins | sample MGYA00237777_ERZ505514 | MGnify/ENA primary metagenome ERZ505514 (study PRJEB26160, sample SAMN06269048) | microbial mat metagenome | isolation source: Oligotrophic lake microbial mat | place... | reverse complement strand
CAAGGGGACTGGGCAACAAGGACATCGCGCGTTCGCTCAGCATCGCGGAGAACACGGTCAAGGGCCACGCGCGCGACGCCTATACGGTGCTCGGCGTGTCCTCGCGGGTGCAGGCCGTGCGCGCGATGGAGAAGCTCGGAATCCAGGTCGACTGAGTGCGCGCCGGAGGCGCGAGGAAAGCCAGGGCGATGGCAGCATTTCGGCTGGAGAGCCGCTCTGGTGCTGGCTACAATTAAAAAAATGGCAGTATTTAACTGACCTTGCCTGGACGTGCTTCGGATGACGGCATGCGCCCACCAGCGGGAGGCGGGTTTCGATCCGGACAGGCGCTGAAGGGAGGCTGGCGCGGCGGTATAATCTGCGGCCCGTTTTTTCCTCATTCCCAATCGGCTTATAAAACATGAAAGTCCTCGTCAGCGTAAAGCGCGTGGTGGACTACAACGTCAAGGTGCGCGTCAAGTCAGACGGCACGGGCGTGGAGACCGCGAACGTGAAGATGTCCATGAATCCTTTCGACGAAATCGCCGTCGAGGAGGCCATGCGCCTCAAGGAGGCAGGGGTTGCAACGGAAGTCATCGCCGTGTCCTGCGGTCCGCTCGCCTGCCAGGAGACGCTGCGCACCGCGCTGGCCATCGGCGCCGACCGGGCGATCCTGGTCGAGACCGACGTGGACCTGCAGCCGCTCGCGGTGGCCAAGCTCCTCAAGGCCGTGTGCACCAAGGAATCGCCGCAGATCGTGATCCTCGGCAAGCAGGCCATCGACGACGACTCGAACCAGACGGGGCAGATGCTCGCCGCGCTGCTGGGCTGGCCGCAGGCGACGTTCGCCTCCAAGGTCACGATAGCGGATGCCGATGGTGGAAAACGCGCCCAGGTCACGCGCGAAGTCGATGGCGGTTTGGAAACGATTTCGATCAAGCTCCCGGCGATCGTGACCACCGATCTGCGGCTGAATGAGCCGAGATACGTGACGCTGCCGAACATCATGAAAGCCAAGAAGAAGACGCTCGAGAACCTCAAGCCCGACGCGCTCGGTGTGGATGTCGCCCCGCGCCTGAAGACGCTCAAGGTCGGTGAGCCGCCCAAGCGCAAGGCCGGGATCAAGGTGCCGGATGCGGCCGCGCTGGTTGCCAAGCTGCGCAACGAAGCCAAGGTGATCTCATGAGCTGCCTTATCATTGCGGAACACGACAACAAGTCGATCAAGGGCGCGACACTCAACACGGTCGCAGCCGCGCAGAAGATCGGCGGGGACATCCATGTGCTGGTCGCCGGAAGCGGTTCCGGCGCGGCGGCCGAAGCCGCGGCCAGGATTGCCGGCGTCACCAAGGTGCTGCATGCCGATGCGCCGCACCTGGCCGATTTCCTCGCGGAGAACGTCGCCGCCACGGTCGTCGGCATCGCCAGGAACTACACGCACATCCTTGCGCCCGCGACCTCGAACGGCAAAAACGTCACGCCGCGCGTCGCGGCATTGCTAGACATGCAGCAGATTTCGGAGATCATTTCGGTCGAGTCCCCCGACACGTTCGTGCGGCCGATCTACGCGGGCAACGCGCTGGCCACGGTGCAGTCCTCCGATGCCATCAAGGTGATCACGGTGCGCACGACCGGCTTCGACGCGGTTGCGGCCACCGGCGGAAGCGGCGCGGTGGAAAGCGTCGCCGCTCCGGCGGACACCGGCCTTTCGTCCTTCGTCAGCCGCGAAGTCTCCAAGTCCGAGCGTCCCGAGCTGACCGCGGCCAAGATCATCGTTTCAGGCGGGCGGGGCATGGGTTCGGGTGACAACTTCAAGCTCCTCGAGCCGCTGGCGGACAAGCTCGGCGCCGCGATGGGCGCCTCGCGCGCCGCCGTGGACGCGGGATTCGTGCCGAACGACTGGCAGGTGGGGCAGACCGGCAAGATCGTCGCGCCGGACCTGTATATCGCGATCGGCATTTCGGGCGCGATCCAGCACCTGGCCGGCATGAAAGACAGCCGGGTGATCGTCTGCGTGAACAAGGATGAGGAAGCGCCGATCTTCTCGGTCGCGGACTACGGCATCGTCGGGGACCTGTTCCAGGTCGTCCCGCAGATCGTCGAGGAACTCAAAAAGTAGGCTGGACCAAACCGCAGTCGGAGGAATGCAATGAGCGCCTATGCCGCCCCCCTCAAAGACATGAAGTTCGTGCTGAACGAATTGGCAGGGATGGGCGAAGTCGCCAAACTCCCCGGCTGCGAGGACGCCACGCCCGACACGGTCGAGGCGATCCTCGAGGAGGCCGCCAAGTTCACCTCCGGCGTGCTCGATCCGCTCAACTACTCTGGCGACCAGGAAGGCTCGCAGTGGAAGGACGGCTCGGTCCACACGCCGACGGGCTTTCGCGAAGCGTACCGGCAGTTCGTCGAGGGCGGCTGGAACGGGTTGCCGCTGGACCCCGAATGGGGCGGGCAGGGACTTCCGAAACTCGTGTCGACGCCGGTCACCGAGATGATCACCTCGGCCAACATGGCGTTCTCCCTCTGCCCGTTGCTCACGCAAGGCGCTATCGAGGCGATCCTGCTCTGCGGCAGCGACCAGCTCAAGAAAACCTTCCTCGAGAAAATGGTGTCGGGCACGTGGACCGGCACCATGAATCTCACCGAGCCGCAGGCCGGCTCCGACCTCGCGCTGCTGCGCACCAGGGCGGTGAGGGAAGGCGCCCAAGAAGGGAATAGCTACCGCATCAGCGGCCAGAAGATCTTCATCACCTACGGCGAGCACGACCTCACCGAGAACATCGTGCACCTGGTGCTTGCACGCACGCCCGATGCACCTCCGGGAGTCAAGGGCATCTCGCTCTTCGTGGTGCCCAAGTTCATGGTCAAGCCGGACGGCACGCTCGGCGAGCGCAACAACGCCGTGTGCGCCTCCATCGAGCACAAGCTCGGCATTCACGCCAGCCCCACCGCCGTCATGGTGTTCGAGAACGCGGTCGGCTACTTGGTGGGCGAGGAGAACAAGGGCCTGTCGTACATGTTCGTGATGATGAATGCAGCGCGCTTCGGCGTCGGCATGGAAGGCGTCGCGATCGCGGAGCGCGCCTACCAGCGCGCGCTGGCCTACGCGAAGGAGCGCATGCAGGGCAACGATCTCGCCGGCGGCTCGAAAACGGTGGCAATCATCAACCACCCGGACGTGCGCCGCATGCTCATGCTCATGAAATCGCAGACCGAGGCCATGCGCGCGCTCGCGTACGTGGTTGCGGGCGCGATGGATGCAGCGCACCGCCATCCGGACAAGGAGACTCGCCAGCGCAACCAGGCCTTTGTCGAGCTCATGATCCCGGTGGTCAAGGGCTGGAGCACCGAGACCGGCATCGAGGTCGCGTCATTGGGGGTGCAGATCCACGGCGGCATGGGCTTCATCGAGGAAACCGGCGCCGCCCAGCACCTGCGCGATGCAAGGATCACCACGATCTACGAAGGCACCACCGGCATCCAGGCCAACGACCTCGTCGGCCGCAAGATCGCGCGCGAAGGCGGGCAGACCATCAAGGGCTGGCTGCAGATGATGAAGGCGTTCGATGCCGAGCTTGCCGCATCGAAGAACGCGGACATCGCCTCGATCCGCGCCTCGCTTGCGACAGGAACCAAAGCTGTGGGCGAATGCGTCGACTACATCGTTGCCACCGCGGGCACCGACATCAAGGCCGCGTTCGCGGGCGCGGTGCCTTTCCTCAGGCTCATGGGCATCGTTTGCGGCGGCTGGCAGATGGCGCGGGCCGCCCTGGTTTCTGAAAGGAAGCTTGCCGAAGGCGGTGGCCATGCCGCGTTCTACAAAGCCAAGATTTCCACGGCGCGCTTCTATTCGGACCACCTGCTGGTCCAGGCCCCCGGCCTGGCCGCCACGATGGTCAAGGGCTCGGCGGGCGTGATGGCGGTGCCGGAGGAGGATATGCTCGCCGCCTGATTCCAGCCGGCGCGGGCATGCGGCGCGCGCCGGTCAGTTCGGTGCCGGCTTTTTCACGCCGCCGGCGATTTCGGCGGCGGTGGCCTTCTGGCTCGGCGGGGAGACGGCGGCACCGGGCGGCGAATGCGCGCCCGACGCTTCCAGCGGCTTGTTGACCGGAGGCGTGATCGGGGTTGCCGCAAACGGTCCCGGATCGGCGCAGGGCTGCAGGCCGGGCGTGGGCGCGGTCTTGACCGTCACGGTCGGATTGCCGCGGTAATTCTGGGCAGCGCGATCCATTGCAAGGCAGGTCTTGTAGGCGCCGACCTTGTCGGTCCAGGCGGACTTGGCCGCAGCCTCGGTGGCCTTGGCCTTGGCTTCCTCGGACAGCGGCGGCAATTTGGCGAACGCGGCAGCCGCTGTGAAAGCGGCGGCCATTGCGGTGGTGATCAGGACGGCTGTGCGCATGGGATCCTCTCGCGTGTGTCTCTTGGGAATGCCGCAGTATTGGCGAGGATGCGCGAAAAGAATGTACGCAAGCGCACTCAGCCGGCTGAAAGTGCCGGTCCCCCGTGAAACTCACGGACTGCGCAGGTCCTGGGTGGCGCGGACCACGGTGGCGTCATCCGGGTGCCTCTCGATCCGGAAGCCGAGGCTCTTCATCATCATGAGCATGCCGTGGTTGGTGGCGAGGATTTCCCCGTAAAGCGCCGGGATGCCCCGGTTGCGCGCCACTTCGATGAGCTTGCGCAAGAGGTGCGCGCCGATGCCGCGGCCCTGCCAGGCATCGGCGATCACGATCGCGAACTCGGCGGGGCCGGGTCCCGGCCCGGGGCTTGCGGTTTCCTGCACGTAGCGCGCCACGCCGATGAGCACCTCGCTGTCCTCGGTCATGACCACCGCGGCCAGCGCCATGTCGCGGGTGTAGTCGACGTTGATGAGCTGCTCGATGTAGCTGCGCGAGATGTTGATCGCGCCGCCGAGCAGCCGGTTGTGGCGCGATTCGCGCGACAGGCCTTCGACGAAGGCCGACTCGATGTCGACATCCGAACGCCGCAGCGGCCGCACGCTGATGCTGTAGCCGTGGATGACCTGCCAGGATTCGGCGAGCTCCTCGGGGACCCGGGCCTCCTGGAGGGAACTGCCCGCCGGCGGTTGGTTCATCGTGCGCCGGCTAGAAGCGGATCTTGCCGCGCAGGATTTCGGACCACATCACCCAGTCGCCCGCGAAGCTGTAGAAAGGGTAGCTGAAGGTAGCCGGGCGGTTTTTCTCGAAGAAGAAATGCCCGATCCACGCGAACGCATAGCCCGACACGAGGCCGGCGAGCAGGAACCACGGATTCATCGTCTGAATCGCGATCGCCAGCCACACGAGGCCGAGGGAGGTGCCGATGAAATGCAGGCGCCGCGACGTGCGGTTCGAATGCTCCGAAAGGTAGAACGGGTAGAACTCGGCCATGCTCGCGTAACGCCTGGGGGTCGCCGTTTCGGTGCGCATTTCGTTGTCCATGCAAGCCTCCCTACATGTTGGGGTAGTTCGGGCCGCCGCCGCCCTCGGGCGTCACCCAGACGATGTTCTGGGTCGGGTCCTTGATGTCGCAGGCCTTGCAGTGCACGCAGTTCTGCGCGTTGATCTGCAGCCGCGGGTTCGTGCCCTCGTCGTTGCGCACGATCTCGTACACGCCGGCCGGGCAGTAGCGCTGCTCCGGCGCGTCGTACAGCGCGAGGTTCACCTCCACGGGCACGCCCGGGTCCTTGAGCGTGAGGTGGATCGGCTGGTCTTCCGAGTGGTTCGTGTTGGAGATGAATACCGAAGACAGGCGATCGAACGTCAGCACCCCGTCGGGCCTGGGGTACTTGATCGGCTCGACCTCGGTTTTCTTCCGCAGCGTTTCGTTGTCGGCGTGATCGTGGTGCAGCGTCCACGGCGCCTTGCCGCCGAAGACGATCTGGTCGATGCCGACCATGAGCGTGCCGGTGTAGAGGCCTTTGGACATCCACGGCTTGAAATTGCGCGCGCGGAAGAGTTCGTCGAAGAGCCACGACTGGCGGAAGGCCTCGGGGTAAGCGACGAGCTCGTCTTTCGAGCGTCCGGCGGCAAGCGCATCGAAGGCGGCCTCGGCTGCAAGCATCCCCGACTTGATCGCGCAATGGCTGCCCTTGATGCGGGATGCGTTCAGGAAACCCGCGTCGTCCCCGACCAGCACGCCCCCGGGGAAGGTGAGCTTGGGCAGCGCCTGGATTCCACCTGCGGTGATCGCGCGGGCTCCGTATGCAATGCGTTTTCCGCCCTCGAAAAACCCGCGGATCGACGGATGCGTCTTGTAGCGCTGGAATTCTTCGTAGGGCGCGAGATACGGATTCGTGTAGCCCAAGCCGACCACGAAACCCACCGCGACCTGGTTGTTCTCGAGGTGATACAGGAAAGACCCGCCGTAGGTTTTGGCCTCCAGCGGCCAGCCTGCGGTATGCACGACCAGGCCGGCCTTGTGCTGCTCGGGCTTGATCTCCCAGAGTTCCTTGAGCCCAAGGCCATAGACCTGCGGGTCGGCGTCCTTGCGCAGCGCGAATTTCGATTCGAGCTGGCGGCCGAGATTGCCGCGGCAGCCTTCGGCGAAGAACGTGTACTTGGCATGCAACTCCATGCCTTCTGCATAGGCATCGGTTTTCTTGCCGTCGCGGCCCACGCCCATGTCGCCCGTGGCGACGCCCTTGACCGAGCCGTCTTCGTCATAAAGCACCTCGGCTGCGGCGAACCCGGGAAAGATCTCCACGCCCATCGCTTCGGCCTGCTGGCCAAGCCACCGGGTGACGTTGCCCAGGCTGATGACGTAGTTGCCGTGGTTCTGGAAGCATCCGGGCAGCATCCAGCCCGGCGTCTTCATCGCACCCGTGGCCGTGAGGAAGAGGAAACGATCTTCGGTCACCGGCGTGTTCAGCGGCGCGCCGAGCGTTTTCCAATCCGGCATCAATTCGTCCAGCGCGCGCGGGTCCATGACCGCGCCTGACAGGATGTGCGCGCCGATCTCCGAGCCCTTTTCGAGCACGCAGACGCTGACTTCCTTGTTGCGCTCCGCGGCGAGTTGCTTGAGGCGGATCGCCGCGCCGAGCCCGGCCGGGCCGCCGCCGACCACGACGAGGTCGTACTCCATGAATTCGCGTGTCATTCGGCAATTATAATCGCGCCAAGATGGACGATGACGTGGACAAGGCGGGCGCCCGGCAGGCTCCGGAGGCGGCGCCGCGGAATATAATTGCGCCGGCCTTTCGGCCGAGCTCCCATAGGATGAATCGATGAACAAGACCTTTCCAAGCGCCGCCGCCGCCATGGCGGACCTGATCAAGGACGGCCAGACGCTGGCCGTCGGCGGATTCGGGCTGTGCGGCATTCCCGAAGCGCTGATCGAAGCGGTCGTGCAGTCGGGCAAGAAGAACCTCACCGCGATCAGCAACAACGCGGGCGTGGACGGATTCGGCCTCGGCAAGCTGCTGGCCACGCGCCAGATCAAGAAGATGATCGCAAGCTACGTTGGCGAGAACGCCGAGTTCGAGCGCCAGTTCCTCGCGGGGGAGCTCGAGCTCGAGTTCACGCCGCAGGGCACGCTTGCAGAGAAACTCCGCGCAGGCGGGTCGGGGATCCCGGCCTTCTTCACCAAGACGGGCCTGGGCACCATCGTCGCCGAAGGCAAGGAGGTGCGCGAGTTCGACGGCAAGAAGTACGTGATGGAACGCTCACTGACCGCGGACCTGGGTCTCGTCAAGGCGTGGAAGGGCGACAAGGCCGGCAACCTCATCTACCGCAAGACCGCGCGCAACTTCAATCCCATGTGCGCGATGGCCGGCAAGATCACCGTGGCCGAAGTCGAGACGCTCGTCGAGGTCGGCGAGCTCGATGCCGACCAGATCCACACGCCAGGCATCTTCGTGCAGCGGATCGTCCACAATCCGACGCCCGAAAAGCGCATCGAGCAACGCACGACGAGGAAGGACTGACCATGGCCTGGAACCGCAATGAAATGGCCCGGCGTGCGGGGCTCGAGCTCGAGGACGGCTTCTACGTGAACCTGGGCATCGGCTTGCCGACGCTGGTGGCCAACTACATTCCCGCCGGCATGGATGTGTCGCTGCAATCGGAGAACGGGCTGCTCGGCATCGGGCCTTTCCCGCGCGAGGCCGAAGTCGACGCGGACCTCATCAACGCCGGCAAGCAGACGGTGACCACGCTGCCGGGCTCGAGCTTCTTTTCGAGCGCGGATTCGTTCGCGATGATCCGCGGCGGCCACATCAACCTCGCCATCCTCGGCGCAATGCAGGTGTCGCAGGAAGGCGACCTCGCCAACTGGATGATCCCGGGCAAGATGGTCAAGGGCATGGGGGGCGCGATGGACCTGGTCGCGGGGGTCGAGAAGGTCGTGGTGCTGATGGAGCACACGGCCAGGGACGGCGGCCACAAGATCCTCAAGAAGTGCGACCTGCCGCTGACGGGCATCGCTGTGGTCAACCGCATCATCACGGACCTCGGCGTGCTCGACGTCACGAGCAAGGGGCTCAAGCTCGTCGAGCTGGCGCCTGGCGTGACAAAGGAAGAGATGGTGCAGAAGACCGGCGCGCCGATAGGCTAGACGAGAAGAGGGGCTGCGCGCCCCTCCTCAAGACCTCCCCCGCTCCGCCCCCCGATAGTCAGGCCAGCAGTTCTTTCACCGTTCTGGCGTAAGCCGCGGAGGCTTCGGCCTCCTGCGGATGCCGGCCTTCGCGCACCTGCCAGCGCCCGCCGACCATCACGTCGCGCACCAGGCCTTCGCTGCCGGAAAACACGGCCGCATTTGCGATGCGATCGCCCGAGCGTCCGGCCAGGTCGGGACGCCCGGCGTCGAGCACGACAAGATCCGCGCGATGTCCCGGGGCAAGCGCGCCCATTGCACGGCCCACGGCCTGGGCTCCCCCCGCGGCAGCTTCCAGCCACAAGGTGGTCCCGACACCCGCGCTGACGCTCCCGGTCGTCACATTGCGCCGGCGAAGCACGAGCCGCTGGACGTATTCGAGCAGGCGCAGCTCCTCGAACGGATTGCGCGAGACGTGGCTGTCGCAGCCGATGCCGTAGCGTCCGCCCTCGGCCCGGAACCGCGGCAGCGGGAAGATGCCGTCCCCGAGGTTGCCTTCGGTCGTCGGGCAAAGGCCCGCCACCGCGCCGCTTAGCGCCAACGCGCGAGTCTCGGCTTCGGTGAGGTGCGTCGCATGGACCAGGCACCAGCGGCGGTCCACCGGCAGGTGCTCGAGCATCCATTCGACCGGGCGCTGGCCGCTGAAGGCGATGCTTTCTTCCACCTCGCGCATCTGCTCGGCCGCGTGGATATGCACCGGCGCCCGCGGATCGATCTCGGCCAGCCCGGCAAGCAGGTCCTGCAAGCCATCGAGGTCGACCGCGCGCAGGGAGTGCGGCGCCACGCCTGCGCGCACGTCGCTATCGTCCGGAGAGTGAGAACGAATCGCCTGGACGATCGAGAGGATCGCATCGGGATCGGTGCGGAACCGTTGCTGTCGGGGCCCAAGCGGTGCGCCTCCGAAACCGCCGTATGTGTACAGCACCGGCAGCATCGTGATTGCGAGCCCCACGCCGCGCGCGGCCAATACATGCGCGAGCGACATCTCGGCGACATTCGAATAGCGCTGGCCGCCGGCATCGTTGTGCACGTAGTGGAACTCGCCGACTGCCGTGTAGCCGGACTTGAGCATCTCGATGTAGACGAAGCGCGCGACCGCAGCGGCCTGCGCGGGCGTGAGGCGTCCGACGAACTGGTACATGAGCTCGCGCCAGCTCCAGAAATCGTCACCACTCGAGCCGCGCACTTCCGCCAGGCCCGCCATCGCGCGCTGGAACGCGTGCGAATGCAGGCTGGCCATGCCCGGAAGCACGGGGCCGGCGAGTCGCTCGGCGCCTTCCGCGGACGCATCGGATTGGACCGATGCGATGTCGCCGCGCGCATCGGTTTCGATGCGCACGCGGCTCGCCCAACCGGTGGGCAACAGCGCCTGGTCTGCAATGAAAATGGCCATGATCGGCTGCTATGATAGCCGCATGTACGACACACTCTGCGTCAACGCGAATCTCGCAACCATGCGCTCAGACGGCGCGCCATACGGTGCGATCAACGACGGCGCAATCGGCATCAAGGACGGAAAGATCGCCTGGGCCGGGCCGCGCAGTGAATTGAAGCGCGATCCCGAAAGTCTCGCGACCGAAGTCATCGACGCGCAGCGCGCGTGGATCACGCCGGGCCTCGTCGACTGCCACACGCACCTCGTCTACGCGGGCAATCGCGCGAACGAATTCGAGATGCGGCTCGAAGGCGCCACCTACGAAGACATCGCGCGCGCTGGCGGCGGCATCGTCTCCACAGTGCGCAAGACGCGCGAGGCGTCCGACACCGAGCTCGCAACGACGGCGTCGGCGCGTCTCAAGCGCCTGCTGGACGAAGGCGTGACGACCGTCGAGATCAAGTCCGGCTACGGCCTCGACATGAATACCGAGCTGCGGATGCTCCGCATCGCGCGGCTCCTCGGCAGCACCGCCCCGGTGACGGTCAAGACCACCTTTCTCGGGGCGCATGCGGTGCCCGAGGAGTACAAGGGCCGCGCCGACGAATACATCGATTTCGTCGCCAAGGAGGTGCTGCCCGCGGCCGCAAGCGCGGGGCTTGCCGATGCGGTCGATGTCTTCTGCGAAGTGATCGGATTCTCGCCCGGGCAGACCATGCGCGTGCTCGATGCAGCAAGAACGCACGGCATTCCGGTCAAGCTGCATGCCGACCAGCGCTCGGACTATGGCGGCGCGGCCCTGGCCGCGCGCTACAATGCGCTGTCGGCCGACCACATCGAGTTCGCTGGCGAATCCGGAATCCAAGCCATGGGCAACGCGGGGACAGTAGGCGTGCTGCTGCCGGGTGCGTTCTATTTCCTGCGCGAAGAGAAACTCCCGCCAATCGCCGCGCTACGCCGCCACAACGTGCCGATCGCGCTGGCCACCGACAGCAACCCGGGCTCCTCGCCGCTCCTTTCGATCCTCATGGCGATGAATTTCGCGTGCACGCTGTTCAGGCTGACGCCCGAGGAAGCCCTCGCGGGCATCACGCGCAACGGCGCGCGCGCGCTCGGCATGGGGGAGACGCACGGGACGATCGAGGCGGGGAAAGACGCGGATCTTGCGTTCTGGAAGGTGGGCTCGCCGGGCGAACTCGCGTATGCAATGGGCGCGAATCCGTGCGTGCGTGTGCTCAAGGCCGGAGCCGACAGCACCCGAAATCAATAAATCCCGACAGGCATTGCGTCAACAATTGAAAGAACTGGGGTGGCGTGCCAATTCCGGCAGGTGCCGGGATTGACGAGCGCGTGAAGATAGAGGCGACTTTCCCGACCAGGGTACAGGGGAACCCAGTTTCCCCCGTACCCCCGAATAAGGTACAGGGGAACCCAGTTTCCCCCGTACCCCCTCCTAAAGGACGCCGTGGACGTACTGATCGTCGACGATCACCCGCTCATTCACGAGACGCTGGGCACGGCCGTGCGCGCTGTCCTGCCGAAGGGGCGCGTGCACGATGCCTTTTCGCTCAAGGAAGCGCTCGAGAAGGCCGGGGAGCTGCCTGACGATTCACTGGTGCTGCTCGACCTCGGGCTCCCCGATGGCAACGGCATCGACGTCCTGCGCACTTTCCGCAAGGCGCACCCGCGGATGCGGGTGACAGTGGTTTCGGCTACCGAAACGAGCGTGCTGGTGGCCGCGGCGCTCAAGGCCGGCGCGGCCGGCTATATCCCCAAGACTTCCCAGCCCGACATCATCGTCGCCGCCCTTGGCGTGATCGCGGCAGGGGGCACCTATATCCCGCAGCAGGTCATGGCCGAGGTGGGCGCCGCCCCGGTCTTTACCGTAAGGCAGCTCGAGGTATTGCAGCTCCTGGCAAAGGGCGCCTCGAACCGGGACATCGCGCGCGCATTGGGGATTGCGGACAACACCGCAAAACAACACACGCATGCGGTGTTCCAGGCGCTGAACGTGACTTCGCGCTCGCAGGCGATCGTTGCCGCGGCCAGGCTTGGGATCGACCTTTCCTGACGGGCGGGTCTAGACCTTTCGGGCAATACCGCGCTTTTCTTGATTCGGCAACAATCTTTGCGGACGTAGCGCGGGGGGCGCTGCATGGCCGCGAGCATTTCACCGGATTTCCTGCTGTCGACGGACGATTTCGCCTGGCTGATGGGCAGCCTTTGCGGGACCCACCGGATCGCCTGGGATTCGGCGCTTGCCCTCCAGCAGTTCCCGCCTCCTTATTCCCTGGTCAGCCTGTATGAGGCCGGGAGGCAGCATGGCTTCCGTTTTGGCGAGACCCCGGCCGCTTCGCTCGACTGGGCGAGAGCAACGTTTCCGGTCGTCGCTTTCAAGCGCAATCAAGGTGATCTGAAGCCGGTCCTCATCGCAAAGGCAGATGCAGGTCGCGTGCTTTATTTCGAGCCCGGGTCGAATGAGCCGCGCACTGTTGCGATGGCGGATTTCGACAAGACTTTCAGTGAAATGCTGCTCCTTGTCGTTCGCGACTCGCCGGAGGCCGTTTCCGAGAGCGTCGAGACAGGAGCGCGTCCGGCGTTCGGCTTTCGGTGGTTTGCAAAGGAATTGCTCAAGCACAAGATTGTGTGGCGAAACGTTCTGATCGCCTCGCTCGCGCTGCAGGTCGTCGGCCTCGCGACACCGCTGTTTACCCAGGTAGTGATCGACAAGGTGGTCGTCCACCAGACAACCAGCACGCTTACGCTGATCGGCACGGGCCTGCTGATGTTCATGCTCTTTTCGGCCGGGATGTCGTGGCTGCGCCAGTACCTCGTCCTGCATACCGGCAACCGGGTCGACGCGGTATTGGGAAGCGAGGTGTTCTGGCATTTGCTGCGCCTGCCGATGCCCTATTTCGAGCACCGGCCGACGGGGACCCTGATTGCGCGGCTGCACGCCGTGGAGACAATCCGGGAGTTCATCGCGGGCGCCGCGGTGGCGATGCTGTTGGACATGCCGTTCCTCGTGGTCTTCCTCGCCGTGATGTTTTGGTACAGCTGGCAGCTCACGCTGATTGCAGTGGTGGCTCTCGGCCTGATCGCGATCCTTAGCCTCCTCGTCACCCCGACGCTCAGGGCGCGCCTCAACCAGCAATTCCTGCTGGGCGCCCGCAATCAGGCGTTCGTCACCGAGTACGTCGCAGGTATGGACACAGTGAAGGCGCTGCAGATGGAGCCGCAACTGCGCCGGCGCTATGACGAGCTGCTGGCCTCCTATCTTTCGGCGGGCTTCGCGACCCGGCAAGTTTCGAATACCTACAACGTGATTGCCAATGCGCTGGAGCAGGTCATGGCGCTTGCCATCCTTTGCGCGGGCGCGCTCCTCGTGATGCAGAACACCGGATTCACGATCGGGATGCTGGTCGCATTCCAGATGTTCGCCGGAAGGCTCTCGCAGCCGATGCTTCGGCTTTCCGGTTTGTGGCAGGAGTTCCAGCAGGCGAGCATCGCCGTCGAGCGGCTCGGCGATGTCATGGACGCGCCGACCGAGCCCTACGCGATTCAAACGACGCGGACGCCCGACACCGCCGGCCGCGTCGAGATCGCTGAACTCGCTTTCCGCTATGGCAGCGGACACCCGTGGCTCTTTCGCAACCTCACGCTCGCGCTGAAGCCGGGGCAACTCACGGTCCTGACCGGCGCGTCAGGCACGGGCAAGAGCACGCTCGCCAAGCTGCTGCTCGGCTACTACCCGCCGCTCGAAGGACGGATCCACATTGACGGCCGCGACATCGGTCATCTGTCCGCAAACGAACTTCGCCAGTACTTTGGGGTCGTTCCACAGGAGACGGTGCTGTTCTCCGGATCGCTTTACGACAACCTCATTGCCGCAAATCCTCATGCCGGTTTCGAAGACGTGGTGCGTGCCTGCAAGTCGGCCGAGATCCACGAGAGCATCGAGAAACTGCCGCAGGGGTACCGCACGCCGATCGGCGAGAACGGCGTGGGTCTTTCCGGCGGGCAGAAACAGCGCATTGCCATCGCGCGCGCGTTGCTCAAGCGTCCGAAGATTCTCCTGTTCGATGAGCCCACCGCGAGCCTCGATGCGCAGACCGCCGAGCGGTTCGCGCAGACCGTGAACCGGCTCAAGCAAACGGTCACCACGCTCTTCATCAGCCATCAGGTGCCCAAGGGATTGCACGTCGACGAGCTTGTCGCGCTGGGGCAGGACTAGGCCATGCCGAAGCTTCCGGAGAACCCGCCATGAGCACAACCGGCAACGCGGACCCGCACGAGTTCGCACCAGCGCTGTTGCGCATCCAGTCGAAGCCGCCGGCGCCGCTGGCCGGAGCAGTAGTGCTGCTCCTGTCCGTAATGCTCGCCGCGCTGCTCGCGTGGTCAGCGCTCGGCAAGCTCGACATCGTCGCCGTGACCGACGGAAAGCTGGTGCCCTCGAGCTACCTCAAGATCGTCCAGCCCTCCGAACAGGGCGTTGTCAAGGAGATCCTGGTCCAGGAAGGCCAGAGCGTGAAGGACGGACAGGTGCTCGTGCGGATGGATTCCGTCCTCGCCACCGCGGATGCAAGCACGCTCTCCAACGATTTCCATTCCAAGCGGCTGGCGCTTCGAAGGATCGATGCGCAACTTGCCGGCAAGCCCCTCAGCCGCGAGCGGGAGGACCACCAGGAGCTGTTCGGACCGGCCGCCGCCCAATACGCCGCTAACGTGGCCGCGTGGCAGAACGCCGTTGCACAGGAGCGGATCTTGCTGGAGAAGACCCGCCACGACCTTGCCAGCGCCAAAGAGATCCACGACAAGCTGCTCGGCGTGCTGCCGCACTACAAGGCACAGGAAGCTGCCTTCGACAAGCTCGCGAACGGAGGCTACGCGGGCCGGCTCATGGCCACCGATAAGGCTCGCGAAAGGATCGAAAAGGAGCAGGACCTGCGTTCGCAGCAATTCGTGATCCACTCGGCTGCGGCGACCATCGGCCAGTCGGAGAAGCGGATCCTCCAGCTGACGGCCGACTACCGCAGGCAGCTGCAGACCGAGCGGACCGATGCGGCAGTCCAACTCGAGAAGGCTAAGCAGGAGCTGGCCAAGGTGGAGCACCGGCAGCGCCTGCTCGAACTCAAGGCGCCCCAGTCGGGCGTCATCAAGGACCTGGCCACACATACGCCCGGCACCGTCGTTTCTCCCGGCACGATCCTGATGACGCTCGTGCCGCGAGGCGAAACGCTGCGCGCCGAGGTGTGGGTATCGAACCAGGACATCGGCTTCGTGCGGACAGGACAGCCGGTGAAGGTGAAGCTTGCGGCGTTTGCGTTCCAGAAGTACGGCATGTTGGATGCGACGGTCGCGCGGGTCAGCGGTGACGCCACCGAGGCACCGAGTGCGAATACCCGTTCAGACGCATTGTTCGGCCGGGACCGGCCTATGGGACCGCTCGCGTTCCGCGCGATCCTCGAGCTCAAGACTCAGCAACTCGACAACGGTGCGGGCAGCTACGTGCTATCGCCCGGCATGCAGGTCGTGGCCGAGATCAAGCTCGGGGAGCGCACTTTGCTCGAGTACCTGCTTTCGCCCGTGCGGAAGGTCGTGCACGAAGGCGCGCGGGAGCGGTAAGGGGTTCCAAAGGTCGAAATTCGCGACTACAGCTTCTTCCCCGTCCGCTGCTCATACTCCGCCGCGAGCTGCGCATTCGTCTTGTAGTGCGGCAGCTTGTTGAAGAACACGCGCTTCCAGGACTGCAGCCGCCAGTTGGAGTCCTTCACCTCGCTCTCCCAATACTGGTTCGCGAGCTTGAGGTTTTTCTCCTGGTCCATCTCGAAGAAGAGCTTCGAACGGCCGCCGCCGAACATGTAGAGCTTGCCGTCGATGACCTTGAAGTTGTCGGTCTGGCCGGCGATCGGCACGGCGTACACCAGGCCGTTGGAGCAAAAGCCGCCGAACTGGGGCGCATACTTTGCGGGGCTGGCAACGAAGAGCCTTCGGTTTTCTTCCGAGGCGAACCGGTAGGTGACGCCATCATGCTCTGACTTGATGTCCGGACGTCCGGGGACGGCCCGGCCTTGCGTGAAGTAGCCGACCGGATCGTTGCCTTGGAGCATCAGGCGGCTGTCGGGCCCTTCGGACATCACGTTCATCGATCCACACGCACTCACGAGTGCGGAAAAAGCCAGCAGGACTACCAGACGAAGCACCTTCATTCCTGTTCTCCTTAGTTAACCGTGTCGAAATTACCCGCAGACACCGACATACCCGCAGGCGGTGCAGTAGTCGCAGCCGTCCTTTCGGATCATGGTGTGGTTGCCGCATTCCGGGCAGGCAGCGCCCTTTAAAACTGGTGCCGCGCCTTGCGCTGGCGGCTCGCTGAGCAGGCCGGCTTGCGTGAGCGGCGTGCCGTCCTCGCGCAGGATGCCGAGCATCGCGTAGCGGTGGATGATCAGGCGCGCCATGTAAGCCACGGTCGAGGGCCAGGTCTGCTGCCGCTTCTCGCCGGGCACGAAGGCCATGAAATCGCCCAGCGGCTCGGGGTAGTCGATGAGCTTGCGCAGCTTCATCCCCACCCATGCCGGGTCGAGCACGCGCATGTCCAGCGACAGGATCTTGCACAGGCCGTCGAGCGCCCGCGGGTATTCGCCCGAGAGCCACACGGAGTAGGGGCGCGTCACCCCGTCGGGCAAGGTGATTTCCTTGAGCCCCAGCACGAAGTCGTCGCCGGTGCCGACGTTATGCACGTCCACGGTCCAGGACATGGTGCCGTCCGTCCCGGTCTTGGGCTCCTTGAGGCTGAACATCGCATCCAGCACCGGGGTGGGTCCGGCCTCGCTGAAGGCGCCGAGCCGCTCGACCTGGTAGCGGACCACCTGCGCCAGCGCCGAAACCACCGAAGGCATGCGCTTGCGCTCGCCATTCGGCGGGAAGGCCATGTCGAAGGCATCGTCGCCCGCGGCCTTGGCCAGCGAGTCGAGCTTGAGCCTGAGCCAGCCGGAATCGTTGGCGCGCATGTCCATCGAGAGCGTCTTGGCCAGCGCACCGATGCCTCGCGGCTGCTCCGCACCGTTGACCCAGACCTCGAAGGCATGCGGACGGCCCGATCCATCGCCGTTGGCTTGCACATGGCCGACGAACACCGCAAACGTGCCGTGCGGGTGCTCGATCATGTACGTCCACGCCGGGTTGCCGCCGGCGAGGTTGGGGCGCCCGGGCCAGGCAAGGCTCGAAAGCACCGGCGCGGGCACCGACTTGATCTCGATGCGGCGGTTGCGATCGTCCTGGCGAAAGTCCTGCGGCTTGTCTTTCTCGGCGGGCTTGTCGACCGAGAGGATCGAACCGAGGACATTGTTCGGGCGGTACGTGGCGAGTCCTTTGAGGCCGGATTTCCACGCGTTCAAGTAGAGGTCCTGGAATTCGCCGTAGGGGTAGTCCTCCGGCACGTTCACGGTCTTGGAAATGCTGGTGTCCACAAAAGGGGCGACCGCAGCCACCATCTCTTCGTGCGCCGAGGCGCTGAGCTCGAGCGCCGTGACGAACCACGGCGGCAGGTTGTCCATGTCGCCGCCCATCGCGCGGTAGCGTCGCCACGCGTGGTCCTCGACCGGGAATTCCTTGAGCGTGCCATCGGCCATGCGCTTTTTGCGCGTGTACGTCCACGAGAACGGCGGCTCGATGCCGTTGGAGGCGTTGTCTGCAAAAGCGAGGCTGATCGTACCGGTGGGCGCGATCGACAGCAGGTGCGAATTGCGGATGCCGTGGCGGCGGATCAGCGCCTTGATTTCCTCCGGCAGGCGCGTGGCGAAGCTGGTGCCTGAAAGGTAGAGGTCCGCGTTGAAGAGCGGGAAGGCGCCGCGCTCGCGCGCGATCTCGACCGAAGCGCGATAGGCGTAATCGCGCATGGCTTCGGAGATCCTGGCGGCCATGGCGCGTGCTTCGGCAGTGTCGTAGCGAAGGCGCAGCATGATCAGCGCATCGCCAAGGCCCGTGAATCCCAGGCCGACGCGGCGCTTGGCCATCGCTTCCTGGTACTGCTGGTCCAGCGGCCACGCCGTCACTTCGAGCACGTTGTCGAGCATGCGCACCGACACTTCGACGACCTTGCCGAAAGCCGCGAAGTCGAACGACGCCGTCTCCGCAAACGCATTGCTGACGAACTTTGTCAGGTCGATCGAGCCCAGGCAGCAGCAGCCATACGGCGGCAGGGGCTGCTCGGCGCACGGGTTGGTCGCCTCGATCGTCTCGCAGTAGTTGAGGTTGTTGTCCCGGTTCATGCGATCGATGAAGAGGATCCCCGGCTCGGCATGGTCGTAGGTGGACCGCATGATCTGGTCCCACAGGTCGCGGGCCCGCACCTTGCGGTAGACCCAGGTGCCATCGTCTCGCGGGTAAGCGCCGGCCTCGAGCTGCTCACGGCCCGGCCTGGCCTTGTGGGTCAGTTCGACGAATCCGTCGTGCTCGACCGCCTCCATGAATGCGTCGCTGACGCCCACCGAGATGTTGAAGTTGGTGAGCTCGCCTGCGTCCTTGGCGTGGATGAATTCCTCCACATCCGGGTGGTCGCAGCGGAGCACGCCCATCTGCGCGCCGCGGCGTGCGCCGGCGGATTCGACCGTCTCGCACGAGCGGTCGAACACGCGCATGTACGACACCGGGCCGCTCGCGCGCGACTGGGTGCCTTTGACCTCGGAGCCCTTCGGGCGGATCGAGGAGAAGTCGTAGCCCACGCCGCCGCCGCGGCGCATCGTCTCCGCGGCCTCCTGCAGGGCGGTATAGATGCCGGGTCGGCCATCGACGAGCTCGGAAATCGAATCGCCCACGGGCTGGACGAAGCAGTTGATCAGCGTGGCCTGCATCTCGATGCCGGCGGCCGAATTGATGCGCCCGGCGGGGATGAAGCCGTCTTCGAGCGCCTGGCGGAAGCGCTTTTCCCACTGGTTGCGGCGGTCTTCGGGCTCGAACTGGGCGAGCGCGCGCGCTACTCGGGCGCGGACTTCGCCGATCGTCGATTCCTTGTGCTTGGCGTACTTTTCGACCAGCACGTCACGGCAGACTTCCTGCACGGCCGGGGTCGAAACTGCTGCGGGGGAGGGGGTGGCCGTGTCGAGTATCGGATCGAACTTCAGCGGGCTGAACGTCATCGGACTGATCTTTTATACAGTAGTTGGCGGGGAAGGAACGGATTTTAGGCGCAAATTACGGCCCCGTTACATCTACTTTTATGCCAGCCATAACTGCCTGAATATAAAGGCTTTACACGCGCTCCGAAGCGCGCGTTCAGTGCGCCTGAATCAGGCAGCGACCGACTGCTGGGGAGCGGCCGGCGCGGCGGTTCCGCCCTCGCGCGTTTCCATGTCCTGGCGGGCTCGCTTGAGCATGTCCGCGACCTCGCTGTGGCCAAAACGCAGTGCCAGTTCGACCGGGGTATCGCCTTCCTTGGTGGTCATCGCGGGATTGGCCCCGTTGCGCAGGAAGAACTCGACCATTTGCGGGTTGCCCTTCATCGCGGCGTAAGCGAGCGGCGTATACCCATTGTCGTGATGAAGATTTGGGTCGAAGTCCATGCTGATGACCTTCTGCGCGTAGACGAGGTTGCCTTTCTCGATCGCGTAGAACATGGCGCGCACGCCCTCGGGGCTCTTGGCCTTGGGCTTGGGCTCCAGGCCCGTGGGCATCAGCTTGACGACGTAGTTGATGAGCGAGATGCCCACCAGCAGGACCAGCGCGAGGATCAGAGGCACTTTCGAGACGTTGAACCGGTCCGCGATCTGCTCGGGCATGTTGGCCCCGGCGATCAGCAGCACCACCGCAAGGAAGAAAAAGAACCGCAGGTACAGAAAGAGGCCGAAGATGACCGTGCAGCTCAGCGCGGCAACAAGGTAGTTCGGGTTGAGCTGGTATTTCTCGAGGAATTCGCTGGGAAGGTTCGCGAGGATCGCGGTGAGCGCGATCAGGGACATCAGCACCCATTCGCGTGTTCGCACGCGCCCAAGCAGGTCGTCCTTGTCTTTGGCCATGCGGTTCCCCGATTCTTTTTTAAGTAGGCCCCCCATTTTGGGCAAGCCTCGCTCCTATGGCAAGCAGGGCCTGTCCAGAGCGGTAAAATCGCACATGTCCAAGGCATTTACGCGGGAAAACGACGATGCCGAAGAAGACGAACCGGCAGAACCCTCCGAACCGTCCGTTTCGCGCTACTACATGACCCCGGCCGGGTACGCCCGGATGAGGGCAGAGCTCAAGCACCTTGTGGAAGTGGACCGGCCCGAGGTGGTGCGCACGGTTTCATGGGCCGCCTCGAACGGCGACCGCTCGGAGAACGGCGATTACATCTACGGCAAGAAGCGCTTGCGCGAGATCGACCGCCGCGTTCGCTATCTCATCCGCAGGCTCGAGAACTCCGAAGTCGTCGATTCGGCCGGCCGCGACACAGACCAGGTGTTTTTCGGCGCGACGGTGACGGTGCGCTCCGGGGACGGCGCCGAGCGCAAGATCACGATCGTCGGGCTCGATGAAGTGGACATGGCGCGCGGGCGGGTGTCATGGATCTCGCCGATCGCAAAGGCGCTCATCAAAGCGCGCGAGGGCGACAGGATCACGCTGCGCACGCCGGGCGGAGTCGAAGAACTCGAAATTGCCGAAGTGCAATACGAGCCGCTCGATTGAACAACGCAGTCCAGGGGGGAGCCATGAGTTTTGTCAGGGAGTTCAGGGAATTCGCGATCAAGGGCAACGTCATCGACCTCGCGGTCGGCGTGATCATCGGCGCGGCGTTCGGCAAGATCGTGTCCTCGGTGGTCGAGGACATCGTCATGCCGCTGCTCGGCACGCTGCTCGGCGGCCTGAATTTCGCCGCGCTCACCGTCACGATTGGCGCGGCCACGATCAAGTACGGCAAGTTCCTGCAGACCTGCGTCGATTTCCTGATCATCGCGTGGGCGATCTTCATGGCGGTGAAGATCATCAACCGGCTCAAGCGCCAGGAGCCGGAGGTGGTCGTGGCGGTGCTGCCGCCGAGGCAGGAAATGCTGCTCGAAGAGATCCGCGACCTGCTGAAGGACCGCCCGGACGGCCGGAGGACTGCGTCTACTCCTTGAAGTCGCCGGCCGCCAGGTAGGTCATCTTCGCGGGATCCATGTGGCGGCGCATCGCGTCGCGGATCTGCTCTGAAGTCAGTGCGGCGATCTTCTTCTCGAAGTCGATGTCCCACGCAAACGTGCGGCCGATGAACGCGTAAAGGTTCAGGCGCCCGAGCAGCGTGCGGTCCTGCGTGCGCGCGGTGCGGCGCGATTCGAGCAGCCCGCTCTTGCCCACCGCCAGCTCCTCGGCCGTGTAGCCGTCGCGCATTACACGCTCGATCTCCTCGCGCACCGCGGCCTCGACTTTCGCCCTGTTCTGCGGCGCGTAGATCGACGACACGGCGAAGCTGCCCACCGGGTCCTGCTGCGAAGCCGTAAACGCGGCGTAGGTGCCGTAGGACAAGCCTTCCTTCTCGCGCACGCGCGCCGCAAGGCGTGAGGTCGAATTTCCGCCCAGCAGGAAATTGCCCAGCACCAGCGCGGGGAAGTCGGGATTGTCGTCACGCACGTTGAGGTTGATGCCGACCCGCAGCACGGCGTTGGCCTTGTCGGGCGTGCGCACCCGCAGCCTGGCCGGCGGCGTGTCGAAATAGCGGCTCGCAACGCGCGTGTAGGGACGGGGCGATTTCCAGTTGCCGAAATGCTCTTCGACCATCTTCATGACCGCTTCCGGATCGAAGTCGCCGATTGCGGCAAACTCGGCCTGCGTCGCCCCGAAGAAATCGGCGTAGCAGCGCTGGGTATCGGCCAGCGTGGTGGCCTTGAGCATCTCGATCTCTTCGTCGGTGGTCGGGCGGTAGTACCAGTGGCCCTTGGGGTAGGGCGTCAGGTAGCGGTCCATGTCCTTGCTCGCGATCGAGGACGGATCGCCGCGCCGGCTCTCGGCGCCGGTGATGGTCGCCTGCTTGAGTTCGGCGAACTCGCTCGCCGGGAACGCGGGTTCCTTGAGCACTTCGGCCGCAAGGCGCAGCGCCTCGGGGAATTGCGCGCGCTGCGTGTCGATCACCGCGCCTTCGCTGCTGGTCGAGACATTCGCGTTGAGTTTCTCGAAAGCCGCCTGGAGCTCGGCGCGCGAATTCTTGCGCGAACCGCGCATGAGCATCGAGCCCGCGAACGCGCACGAGGTGGACCTGTTCTGGAGGGAGGCTTCATCGCCCCAATGCAGCGCGAGACGCGCGACGATGTTGCCGCCGGTTGTTTTCTTGGGCAGCAGGATGACGCGGATGCCGTTGGAGAGCGTGCGGCGCACAAGCCGCGACTCGATGTTCGCGGGCGACGGGTCGAACGCGTCGCCGAGCTGGGGCGCCTTGCCTCCCGTGTAGCCCGCCAGCGCCTTGGCGAGGTCCGGCGCCGGCGGGATCTCGGCGCGGTCGGGGTTGTCGGTCGGCACGAAAGCACCGAGCACCCGGTTGGCCGGCTTGAGAAAGCCCACGGCCACCCGCTGGACATCGGCCACGCTGACTCGGCGCAATCGGTCGCGATACAGGTAGAAGAGCCGCCAGTCGCCGGTGGCGGTGTACTCGCCGAGCGTCGCGACTAGGGCCAGCGAATCGATCTGGGTCTTGTCGAAGTCGTTCAGGAGCGCGGTCTTGGCGCGCGCCACTTCCTCTTCGCGGATCGGTTCCGCGGCGATGTTCTCCACCGTCGCCAGCAGCGCGTCGCGCACCGGCTCGGAGGGCGCGGTCTTCAGCATGCGCGCGCCGAAATACATGAACCCTGGATCGTGAAGCGAGCTCTCGCCGCCGAAAATCGAGCTGGCAATGCCTTTCTGCACCATGGCGCGATGCAGGCGCCCGGTCGGCTGCGTCGAGAGCAGGTGCACCAGCACGTCGATCGCCGGGTAGTCCTCGTGCCCGCCCGAAGGCGCGCGATACATCGTGGCGACCAGTTGCGTGTCGCCCGCCCGGCGCAGCACGACGCTGCGCTCGCCATCCTGCGTGGGGTCGGCCGTGTACAACTCGGGCAGCTTGCGCTTGGGCCTGGGGATCGCCCCGAAGTGCCTGGCGATCATGCCGAGCACCTGCTGCTCGTCGAACTTGCCGCCGATGGCGAGGACCGCGTTGTCGGGCTGGTAGTACATGCGATAGAAGGCCTGCAGCCGCTCGATCGGCACGTTCTCGATATCCGAGCGGGCGCCGATGACAGCGTTGCCGTAGTTGTGCCAGGGGAAGGCGATCTGCGCCATGCGCTGGCGCAGGATGCTGCTGGGATTGTTCTCGCCGGACTCGAACTCGTTGCGCACGACCGTCATCTCGCTGTCGAGGTCGGACTTGCGCACGAACGAATTGATCATGCGATCGGCCTCGATTCCGATGGCCCAGTCGAGGTTCTGGGGCGTGGCCGACATCGTCTCGTAGTAGTTGGTGCGGTCGTAGGAGGTCGACCCGTTGAACCTCACGCCGCGGGCGGCGAATTCTTCCTTGAGCTTCGGGTGCCGGGCGGTGCCCTTGAAGAGCATGTGCTCGAGCAGGTGGGCCATGCCTTTCTCGCCATAGCCCTCGTGGCGGGAGCCGACCAGGTAGGTAATGTGGACCATGACCGAGTCCACCGAGTTGTCCGGCACGAGCAGGATGCGCAGCCCGTTGTCGAGCTTGTATTCGGTGACGCCCTCGACCGAGGTGACCCTTTGCGGCGCGGTGGCGGCTGGCGCGGAATGGAAATTGAGGACAAGCAGGGCCGCAAAAGCGGCTCGCAGGTACGAGCGGGCAAATGTCATGGCAGGGAGTGTGGTTTTTTCTTGAACGCTGGTTGGATCGGAACTTCGTGCGGAGGTTCAACGGCCAATCATCGCACCGAACAGATGCAACGCCAGCATCCCCACGAGGATGGTGAGGAAAGTGCGGCGCAGGCGCCACGCGACCGCGATCGCGGCCAGCCCTGCCAGGAGGCGCGCATTGTCGATCGAGAAGTCGATCGTCCCCGACTGGACCATGAGCTCGGGCGCGTAGATCGCGGTAAGCACTGCCGCCGGCACGAACCGCAGTGCCCGGCGCAGCAGCGCCGGCATCCGCACCCTTTCGGGGAGCAGCAGGAAGGAGGACCGCAGCGACAGGCTGATCAGCCCCATCCCCAGCATCGCGGCCCAGATCGTCGCCTGGCTCACGCGGGCTTCCCGGTGCGGGTCTCGACCAGCAGGCCGGCCAGGATGCCGGCGACAGCGGCGAGCACGAGGCCAAGGCGCATCGGCAGCGCGTAGGCCAGCACCACCGTGATGCCGGCGGCGAGCGCGGCGGCCACCATGGCGCGATCGCGCAACAGCGGCACGGACATCGCGATGAAAGCGAGCGGGGCGGCGAAATCGAGTTTCCATGCCGCCGGCACCGAGGTGCCCGCGACCACGCCCAGGATCGTGGCGACCTGCCAGGCGGCCCAGATCGGCAGCGCCGCGCCGAGAAAGTACCAGTGGCGGTTGCCGTCCTCAGGGTGCTGCGTGTAGCGCGTGATGCACAGCGCGTAGGCGTTGTCGCTGAGGATGTACCCCAGGCCCAGCCGCCAGCGCAATGGCAGGCCCGCGAGGAAAGTGCGCATGGACGCGCTGTACATCACGAACCGCAGGTTGATGAAGAACGCGGTCACGAGGATGACCGCGACCGGCGCCGCGGCGCCGAGCAGTTGCGTCGCCGCCAGTTGCGAGGCGCCCGCAAAGGCGATGAACGACATGAGGATGGCTTCGAGCGGCGGGATGCCGCCGGCCACCATGGCCACGCCAGTGACCACGCCGAAAGGAAACACCCCCAGCAGCACCGGCGCGGACGCGCGCGCGCCGGCGCGGAAATCGGCTAGGGCTTGCGCATCCACCCGCCCAACCCTCCGCGTCCCTGCGCCTGAATCTTCAACTTTCATTTAATAAAACCCAGCACTGGTGCGGATTACAGGGCAATCGAGATCCCTGTTCTGGTATAAACGCTACTTCTTCGCGTCTTCCTCGAACACCTCGCGCGCGGCGCGGAAAGCCTCGACCGCGGCCGGCACGCCGCAATAGATCGCGGTCTGCAGGAAGACCTCCTTGATCTCGTCCTTGGTGAGGCCGTTGGTGAGCGCGCCGCGGATGTGCAGCTTGAGCTCCGGCGCCTTGCCCAGGGCCGTGAGCATGCACAGGTTCATGATGCTGCGCGTCTTGCGCGGCAGGCCGGGGCGGTTCCAGATGTCGTTCCAGCAATAGGTGTTGAGCAGCTCCTGGAACTCGCGGTTGAAGTCGTCGGTGGTGGCGACGTTCTTGTCGACGTAGGCCGCGCCAAGCACTTCGCGGCGGGTCTTGAGGCCGGCGTCGAAACGCTCCTTGTGGGTCTTCTTGTCCATGGGTTCTCCGGGGGATGGCTGAATGGGGGGAGGGGCGAATATACCGCCTGCTTCCACTAAAATGCCGGCCATGTTCACCATGTTGCGCCTGCCCGCCCGCGCCGCGTTGCTCGCGGGAGCGATGCTCGGATTTGCCGCGTCATCGTGGGCTGCGATTCCCGCGCTGCCGATGAGGGACGGCATGCCCACCCTCGCGCCGATCGTCGAGACAGTGACCCCGTCGGTGGTCAACATCTCGGTCGTGAGCCGATCGCCCGAGGAAAACAACCCGCTCGCGCGCGACCCGTACTTCCGCCGTTTCTTCGGCCTGCGCTCGCCCGAGCCGCAGCTCTCGGCGGGCTCCGGCGTGATCGTCGACGCGAAGCTCGGTTACGTGCTCACCAACCACCACGTCATCAAGGACGCGCTGCAGGCTTTCGTGATCCTCAAGGACGGGCGCCGCCACCAGGCCAGGCTCGTCGGCAGCGACGCGGCCACCGACCTCGCGCTGCTGGCGATCCCGCCCGAGGGATTGGTGGAAGCCAGGTTCGGCGACTCCGACTCGATGCAGGTTGGCGATTTCGTCATCGCCATCGGCAACCCGTTCGGCATCGGGCAGACGGTGACCTCGGGGATCGTCTCGGCGCTGGGACGCTCGGGCCTGCTGCCCGCGGGCTACGAGGACTTCATCCAGACCGACGCCTCAATCAACCCGGGCAACTCCGGCGGGGCGCTCGTCAACCTCAAGGGCGAGCTGGTCGGCATCAACACGGCAATCCTCGGGCCCACGGGCGGGCAGGGAGGCAACGTCGGCATCGGCTTCGCGGTACCCACCAGCATCGTGCGCACGGTGATGGCGCAGCTCATCAAGTTCGGCGAGATGAAGCGCGGCTGGCTGGGCTTTACCACGCAGGACGTTACAGCCGCACTCGCAAAATCCTTGGGCATCGCGGAGCGCCCGGGCGCTGTGATCGCGCAAGTGCAGCCGGATTCGCCCGCATCCGCCGCCGGCCTGCGCGAGGGCGACCTCATTGTCGAGATCGGCAACCGGGTCGTGAGGAACACCGCCGCCCTGCGCAACCGCCTGGGCCTGGCCACCATCGGCGACACGATCGACCTGCGCGTGCTCAGGGTCAACCAGGACCTGCGGGTGCGGCTGCGCGTGACCGAAGTGCCGTCCGCACCGGCCGGCACCGCCGGCACGGGGGACATCCCGTTCCTCGCTGGAGCGACGATGAACAACGCAGAGCGAACCACGGGCGGACAGAAGGTGCTGGTGGTGCTGGTGACGAAGGTGGAGGCGGGGAGTGCTTCGTTCCGGATCGGGTTGCGCGCGGGGGATGTGATCATCGGCGCGAACAACAAGAGGGTGGGGAACGTGACCGAGCTTGTTACGGCGCTGCGGGGGAACGAAAAGATGGTGCTGAATATTCTGAGGGGGGATTTTCAGCTGACGATTTCGGTGCGGTGAAGGGCTCCATTTGAATGCGACAATTCTGCGCTGAATTTGTGGAGACGTTTCAATGGCGATCCCAACTGCCAATCTAGTTTCACTCGCGCAAGCACGTGCGACCCTTTCGGAACTGGCTGATGAGGCGCGAGCCGGTGCGGAGAGACTCTTCACGAAGGATGGTCAAAGCTATGTTGCCCCGACGACTCCCAGCGTTCTTGCATTGCTGAATCTGAAAAATATCTAGTTACTTCGGGCTATAAGAATGCGGCGAGTTGGCGAATCTCGGCGAAAGAGTAACGAGCAGTAGTATTGTCGGGGTTGTGCAGCAGAAAAATCCGGTGATTCGAAAAAGAGGGCGGCTTTGAAGTCGACTCGAAGAATCCTGCTATTTCTTGCGATTGGGCTCCCCCTGCTCGTGATTTCTTATTTCGCTCCCAGCGCCTATCGAAAATCACAGATGGACGCGGAAGTCGATAGGTTGTGCGCGGTTGATGGCGGGATCAAAGTCTTCGAACGAATATTCTTACCATCAGAAAAGTTCGATCAGTTTGGAAATCCGAACGTGCCGCTTTCAAGCAGCAAGGCCGTCCAGTTTTCCCCGTATGTCATTGACGCAGAATTGTCAGAAGTAACTAAGGGTGACCCATCGGGTAGAGGCACTCCAACATTGCGGCGGTATACGAGCAAGATTGTTCGAATTTCCGATGGAAAAGTTCTTGGGATTGCGGTTGGGTACTCCCGGTTCGGCGGTGAATCGGAGGGGCCGTGGCACCCCTCGAGCTACACGGGTTGTACTGAAGAGCCAGGAAAGCAGCTCAGTCGTGCGGTGATTGCCAGGATGCCAAGAAAAAATCGGCGTCAAGAGCGTGGATGTCTAAGGTAGCGACAAGGGAGAGTTAGCCTTGGCCTGGAAACGAGCGACGCTCCTGCTTGCTGTGTTTCTCCTCCCACCTATTGTGTATTTTGGCCCCAGCGGGTATCGAAAAGCACAGATGGATAAGGAGGTAGACCGGTTGTGCGCCGTTGACGGTGGAATAAGAGTTTTTGAACACGTTTTGTTACCAAGTAGCAAATTCGATCAATTCGGATTTCCCACCGTTCCACTGACAACCAGCAAGGCCGCGAAAGATGCAGATTTCGTGATCGACGATGAAATTGTCGAAGTCGTCAAAGGTGATTTGCATGGAAGAAGTACTCCATCACTCCATAAATCCTTGACCAAAGTAGTTCGGGTTTTCGACAAGAAAGTATTGGGAACTTCGATTGGGTACTACCGATACGGTGGTGATCCGGATGGCCCTTGGCATCCATCGCATTACATGGGTTGTACCGAGGAGTTGGGGAAGCGATTGGTTAGTGCCGTGTTTAGCAAGTCTCCATAAGGAGAAGCCGATGCCGACGGTCTCTGAATAGGCATCGCGGAGCGCCCGGGCGCTGTGATCGCGCAAGTGCAGCCGGATTCGCCCGCATCCGCCGCCGGCCTGCGCGCGGGCGACCTCATTGTCGAGATCGGCAACCGGGTCGTGAGGAACACCGCCGACCTGCGCAACCGCCTGGGCCTGGCGACCATCGGCGACACGATCGACCTGCGCGTGCTCAGGGTCAACCAGGACCTGCGGGTGCGGCTACGCGTGACCGAAGTGCCGGCCGCACCGGCCGGAACCGTGGGCAATGCGGATATCCCGTTCCTCGCTGGAGCGACGATGAACAACGCAGAGCGAACCACGGGCGGACGCAAGGTGCCGGTGGTGCTGGTGACGAAGGTGGAGGCGGGGAGTGCTTCGTTCCGGATCGGGTTGCGCGCGGGGGATGTGATCATCGGCGCGAACAACAAGAGGGTGGGGAACGTGACCGAGCTTGTTACGGCGCTGCGGGGGAACGAAAAGATGGTGCTGAATATTCTGAGGGGGGATTTTCAGTTGACGATTTCGGTGCGGTGAAAGGCTCCATTTGAATGCGACAATTCTGCGCTGAATTTGTGGAGACGTTTCAATGGCGATCCCAACTGCTGATCTAGTTTCACTCGCGCAAGCAAGTGCGACCCTTTCGGAACTGGCTGATGAGGCGCGAGCCGGTGCGGAGAGACTCTTCACGAAGGATGGGGAAAGCTATGTTGCCCTGATTGATGCCCGCAGGCTGGACTACTACCACCGCCTTGAGCTGGAGCGAATCCATCTATTGCTTATTGACGAAGCATCGAAGGGGCTGGTGGACATTGCTGCCGGGCAAGTCAAAATGGCCGCGCCTGTGCTGCGATCATTAGTTCGTCGCCGTGCCACCAAAGCGGGCGCGTGATCGAAAACGGCGCCACGCCGCCCGCCGTTCTTGCATTGCCGAATCTGAAAAATATCTAGTTATTTTGGGCTATAAGAATGCAGCGAGCTGGCGAATTTCGGCGTAAGAGTGACGAGCAGTAGTATTGTTGGAGTCTTGCAGAAAATAACCCGGTGATTCGAAAAAGAGGGTGGCTTTGAATTCGACTAGGAAAAGCCTGCTATTGCTTGCTATCGGGCTCCCCCTACTTGTGATTGCTTATTTTGTTCCCAGTGCCTATCGAAAAGCACAGATGGACGCGGAAGTCGATAGGCTGTGCGCGGTTGATGGCGGCACTAAGCTCTACGAACGGGTTTCATTGCCAGCAGAATTATTTGATCAGTGGGGCAATCCGAATATCCCCTTCAAAGGGACAAGGAATGCGCTCAATTCCGAATATGTCGTTGAAAATTTCTCAACGAGGGAAGAGAAAGGAACTTCACTCGGCCAGCGGCCGCTAACCATCCATAGGTTTCACTACAAGATCGTTCGTCGAAGTGACGATAGGGTTTTGGGCGAGGCGATTAGTTATTCAAGATCTGGCGGGGATCCGGAGGGACCTTGGCACCCGTCGAACTATCAAGGCGTCTGCACTGAGCAAGCTAACAAATTGGAGCGCCTGGTGTTCCAGAGAAAAGGCTAAATACTATGGCCGATGTGAATAGATTCTCCGAGTTGAGTGAGCTTGCTTTTGCGAGCTATGCAAATTTGACAAAAGGTATGGCTGGATCTGCGGTTGGTACTGCCTTGGTTGGCGCAGGATTTGCGGAGTCTCAAGCAGTTCAGTTTGCTTCCGAATGGTCAGTGGTTGACCAATTTAACTCGGCCAGTGGTCTTTCGGCCTTTGTATTCAGAAACATCGAGAGTGGACAGCGATATCTTGCCATTCGAGGAACGGATCTCACTAGCGTATCAGGTACTCTTCCCGATCTAACCGCGAACTACATGTTGGCTCTCGGGATTCCCCAAGAACTCAACATCCAATACATTTCTCTCAGTTCGAAAGTTCGACAGTGGTTAGCGGACGGGACTCTTACCTCGGGCTTTACAACGACCGGGCACTCGCTCGGTGGATATTTGGCCGGGGCAATTGGACTTGGATTCCGGAGTGATGTAAGCGCGGTGTATGCCTACAACGCGCCTGGTATAGGTGGTGGGGCGGCGGGCGGTGCATTTCAGCTACTGAAGCAAGCACTCGGGCTGGGCAATGTCTCAGCACTGCCGACTTCCTACAACCTTCGTGGGTCGCGAGGTCTTTCGGTTATCGCGGGGCTGGGTGCGCAATTGTCTCCTCCAGTTCCCGTGGAAATTGAAGGCGCGTCTGGCGTCGGTCTGGACAATCATTCGATTTTAAAAATCAGCGATAGTCTGGCCGTGTATGCCTTGCTCTCTCGTTTCGCCCCCGATCTCGACATGGGTGAGCTTTCGCGGATAGTCAGTTCGAGTTCAAGGCGGGATATAGATACTCTGGAACGGACTATTAATCCCCTCGCTCGGGCACTTGGAGTTCCTCTCGTACCAATCGAGGATAGAAACGCAATTTTTTCGACAATTGCTTTGCTGGAGCCCATTGCTACGAGCACACCAATGGTGACGCAGGTTCGCTCCTTGGCGGGAATGCCAGTAACAGCCCTCTTGACGAGTACTCTGACGCCAGAGGGCATTGGCTATAGACGAGCTCTTCTGGATCTCGAGTCGTATGCGGTAGTTTCCGGCGACTCCGCTTACATCGAGCGCATTAATGCGAATGGGAATCTTGATCTTTATGATCCTTTGACCGGAACTGGTCTTACTCAGAACTACCTCGCTGACCGTGCCGAGATGCTCGCTTGGAAAATTCTCGACTACAGCGTCGACGGCTCACGCGCGCTTCGTGGAACTTCCGTCGAGACCTACAAATACACCGACAAGACCTTAAAAGACGCATCCGGCAATGACCTGACGTTTACCGCAGTGGGGCGGCGGCCCGAGTTAGTGGGCAACCCCGCGTTTATCATCTTCGGTTCCGATGCCTCCGAGACACTGACCGGCGGAAATCTTGCTGTTGGCGACAGCCTTTACGGCGACGGCGGCGGCGATGTTCTCCTCGGACAGGAGGGCGACGACTATCTCGAAGGCGGCGCCGGTGACGACACGCTCACCGGCGGTGGCGGTGACGACGATCTCGCCGGCGGCAGCGGCTTCGATACTTACACATACGCCGAAGGCGACGGCTCCGATGACCTTGCCCCCGAAAAACGTATCCCTTGCTGAGAGGATAAACTTTGAGCAAGGAGAAGGCGAATGTCAAAAAGCAAGAGGGCGCGGTACACGCTGGAGTTTCAGATTGAAGCGGTTCGACTGGTGCGCGCGGGCCAGAGCGTAGCGGTGGTGTCGGCGACGCTGGGGGTGGCGAGTCAGACGCTGCATAACTGGGTGAAGGCTGAGGCACAGGGCCGCTTGAAGGGGACGGCGGCCAAGCCGGTAAGCCCCGAGCAGATGGAGATCAGCCGGTTGCGGGCGGAGCTTGCGCGCACGAAGATGGAGCGCGACATCTTAAAAAAAGCGACGGCGTACTTCGCGAAGGAGTCGGAGTGAAGTACGCCTGGATCGAGCGTCATCGATGGACCTGGCCGGTGTCGGTGCAGTGCGAGGTGTTGGAGGTAAGCCCGAGCGGGTACCACGAGCATTTCCGCCGTCGTGCGAGCCCTGAGAGGCGAAAGCGGCTGAGCAACGACGCTTTGCTCGTGCATATCAAGGCGATCCACGCTGAGGCGAAAGGCGAGTATGGCTGGCCGCGGGTGTGGAAGGAGCTGCTCGCCAGGGGACTGCGGGTGGGCAAGGAGCGGGTGAGAAAGCTCATGTGTCTGCACGGGATCAAGGCCAGAACCAAGCGCAAGTTCAAGGCGACGACCGACTCGAACCACAGCCTGCCGGTGGCGCCCAACCTGCTGGGCAGGCAGTTCGCGGTGGACATGCCCAACCGTGTCTGGACGAGCGACATCACCTACATCGCCACCGATGAAGGCTGGCTGTACCTGGCGGCGGTGCTGGGTCTGTTCAGCCGCCAGATCGTGGGCTGGTCGATGCAACCGAGGATGAAAAAGGAACTCGTGATCGACGCATTGCGGATGGCTTGGTTCAGGCGCCACCCGGACAAGGGGCTGATCTTCCATTCGGATCGAGGCAGCCAGTACTGCAGTGCTGAATTCCAGACGGTCCTGAAGGCCTACGGCATGCGCTCGTCGATGAGCCGCAAGGGCGACTGCTGGGACAACGCGCCGACCGAAAGCCTGTGGGGGTCGCTGAAGGTCGCGCGCTTGCACGGCAGGCGCTTCCAGACGCGCAGCGCGGCCATGGACGAGGTGATCGACTGGATGAGCTTCTACAATCATCGCAGGCTGCATTCGACCCTCGCGTACGTCAGTCCGATGCAGTACGAGCAGAACTGGCTCGCAGAGCAACAGCGAGCCGCATAACGGGCTCAGCTATGGGATACGGAAAACAGGGGCAAAGTCAGACGTTCGCCAAGAACCTTTTTTTTACTCTCCTTTTGGCAGGTGTTTGGCCCCTACTCATAGGTTGCGAAAAAATCCAATTAGATGAACGCGTGAGTCAGTTATGTCGCCAAGATGGTGGCGTGAGAGTTTATGAGACGGTCAAGCTTTCGGCAGGTGAGTTTGATCGGTATGGCGTGGTGAGGGTTCCAAGGGAAAAAGATGCCAAAGGAATGGATGCATACTTTTATGAGCAAGACGTGCATTACTATCTGAAAGGTAATCCTGAGTTGTGGCGTCTAAATTTCAGGATCGTTCGGAGGGCTGATAAGAAAGTTCTTGGTGAGGCAACGAGTTACGCGCGTAGCGGTGGAGATCTACCCGGACCTTGGCACGAATCATCTTTTGGGTGTCCTGAGCGATCAGATATCTCTGACTTAAAAAGGCAGGTTTTCGTTCTGGAACAATGAGGGATTGCGGATGAGTAACGTGTTAAATTTCTTTACTCAAGCAGAGCTGGCGCTTGCTGCATATGCAAATCTCAGTACTGGAGAAGTTAGTCAGTCAGCACTAATTCAAGCGGGTATGGCGCCTACCCAAGCGCGGAAGTTTTCAGAGAATTGGCGAGTAGTCGATCAGTACGTTCACACCGATCAACGTCCCATCTACGATGACGGCGGCAATCGCATTGGGTTTTTGACAGTAAGCAACGGTCTATCGGCAACCGTATTCGAGAAGGTCGGCAATCCAGCAGCAAAGTTCTTAGCTATCCGCGGCACTGACGACATAGCGGATCTGATCACAGATGTGGTCGACATTGCCATATTCGGAACGCCGGAGCGTCAAGCTCAATACTCAACTCTTAAAGCCAAGGTGGGGGAATGGATTGAGAGAGGATGGTTGTCTTCATCGTTTACGGTTTCCGGCCACAGCCTTGGGGGATTTTTGGCTGCTGCTCTGATCGTCGATTTTGCTGCAAATGTACAACACGCATACCTCTACAACGCCCCTGGTATAGGCGGAGTTCGAGCAAGTCTAGGGTTGGCTCTCGGCAGACTGACGGGAGTGGCGGGTTCTCCAACACTTAGTCCCTCGCTTGTATCGAATTTGAAAGCTCAAGCAGGAATCTCCCCAATAGGGGGCTTGGGTATTCAAGTTGGCGAGCAAGTTCGCGTAGTCATCGAAGATCAGTTCTTGTCGGATATTTCAAATCCCCCCAGTTCGCGAAATCATAGTCAAAGAGTCTTAACCGACAGTCTTGCCGTCGCTTCTCTTTTTGCGCAAGCGGATGTTGGATTGTCAGTCGAAGACATAGGAGCTGTTCTGGGCTCGGCCAGTCGAGCTAATGGCAGCACGCTCGAGATCGCTTTGGACGATCTGCGCGAACTGTTCTTAGACGTGGAGCATGGCGGACCTGCAATCACCCAGATTGGAAACCGTGAGTCGTTGTATTCCAATCTGGATTCTCTTCAAATCAACCAAAACTTTCGATCGCGAGCTGGGCAGTTGAGTGTCGTCGATCTTGGAAGGAAGTCGTCCGACGACATCTTATTGCTCGCTGATGTCGGCATCGCCTACCGATATGCTCTTAAGAACCTGACTGGGTTTGCCGTCACAGGCGACAACGGGTTGTTTGATCGATTCAACACGAGGGGCGAACTTGATTTAGGCCGCATCGACTCGGGCACCGGTCTCTCCAACGAGTACCTCGCTGACCGCGCCCAGATGCTCGCTTGGAAAATTCTCGACTACAGCGTCGACGGCTCACGCGCGCTTCGCGGAACTTCCGTCGAGACCTACAAATACACCGACAAGACCTTAAAAGACGCATCCGGCAATGACCTGACGTTTACCGCAGTGGGGCGGCGGCCCGAGTTAGTGGGCAACCCCGCGTTTATCATCTTCGGTTCCGATGCCTCCGAGACACTGACCGGCGGAAATCTTGCTGTTGGCGACAGCCTTTACGGCGACGGCGGCGGCGATGTTCTCCTCGGACAGGAGGGCGACGACTATCTCGAAGGCGGCGCCGGTGACGACACGCTCACCGGCGGTGGCGGTGACGACGATCTCGCCGGCGGCAGCGGCTTCGATACCTACACGTACGCCGAAGGCGACGGCTTCGATGTGATCACCGATGGCGGTGGTTCGGGCCGCATCTTGTACAAAGGCCGTGAGCTTTCCGGTGGTTCGAAAGTCGCCGAAGG
>ENA-ORBV01002970-ORBV01002970.1-microbial-mat-metagenome-genome-assembly--contig:-NODE-2970-length-34746-cov-13.461334_pt1 | contig 34746 bp, 23 predicted proteins | sample MGYA00237777_ERZ505514 | MGnify/ENA primary metagenome ERZ505514 (study PRJEB26160, sample SAMN06269048) | microbial mat metagenome | isolation source: Oligotrophic lake microbial mat | place... | reverse complement strand
AGACGCAGGCGCTGAGGCACTAGTCCACTGAAATAACACAAGCTCCAACAGGCCTTGGGCATCCGCGACTCGTAGAGCCGCGACTCAACGAGTCGCGGACGTAAGCGAACTGAATGGGTGTAATTCGCGCCGTGTTTTGAACTCAGCGCAGACGCAGGCGCTGAGGCACTAGTCCACTGAAATAACACAAGCTCCAACAGGCCTTGGGCATCCGCGACTCGTAGAGTCGCGGCTCAATCTAAACTGGTCCCCTGTCCCCTGCCTTCTCCAACAGCGATTTATCCCTAAAGAACGAACGCATTGGGCCTGTGCCTCTTTCCTTTCCGCCGATTCCTGCTAACCTTTCCCGCCCGGTTGCCCGTCGGCAATCGCCAGAAAAGCACAGGAATCCCGCCATGTTTCAGAACGTACAGCTCGCCCCGCCTGATCCAATTCTGGGCATCGGCGACGCCTTCGCCAAGGATGCCAGCCCCGCAAAGATCAACCTCTCCGTCGGCGTCTATAAAGATGCTGCGGGAAAAACGCCGGTGCTTGGCTGCGTCAAGGAAGCAGAAAAGCGCATCCTCGCCACCGAAGCGAGCAAGGGCTACATGCCCATCGATGGCTCACCTGCTTACAACTCTGCGGTGCAGACGCTGCTCTTTGGCGATCATGAAGTTGTCGCGGCCAAACGCTGCGCCACCAGTCACACCCCCGGCGGCACCGGCGGCCTGCGCGTCGCCGCTGACTACCTCAAGAAAAACCACGGCTCACTCACCCTCTGGATCAGCGATCCTACTTGGGTCAATCACGAATCCATCTTTCAATCCGCCGGCCACACCGTCAAAAGCTATCCCTACTTCGATGCTGCAACCAACGGCCTCAAGTTCGACGCCATGCTCGCAGCGCTCAACACCATCAGCGCCGGTGATGTCGTCCTCCTCCACGGCTGCTGCCACAACCCCACCGGTGTCGATCCCACACCTGATCAGTGGAAGCAAATCGCCAAGGCCATCGCTGATCGCGGCGGCCTACCGCTGGTCGATTTCGCTTATCAAGGTTTTGCAGTGGGCATCCGTGAAGATGCGGCATGCCTCGCGACACTGCTTGAGAAAAACGCGGAGATGATCGTCGTCTCCAGCTTCAGCAAAAACTTTGGACTCTACAACGAACGCACCGGCGCAGTAACCGTCGTTACCGCTGACAGCGCGACCGCTGAGAAAGTCATCAGCCAAATCAAAATCGTCATCCGCTCCAACTACTCCAACCCCCCTGCCCACGGCGGCCTGATCGTCACCACCATCCTCACCGATCCCGCACTGCACGCGCAGTGGATCGATGAAGTGAAACAGATGCGCGAGCGCATCCACAAAATGCGCACCCTCTTCGTGCAGTCGCTGAGCGATCGCAACGTAAACCTCGCCCCGGCAGGCAACGATTTCATCACCCGGCAAAACGGCATGTTCAGCTTTTCGAATCTGAACAAAACCCAGGTGCAGGCACTGAAAGAAAAGTTCTCGATCTACATCGTGGGCTCTGGCCGCATCAATGTGGCAGGCATGACGGAAGCGAATATGACGCCGTTGTGTGATGCGATTGCTACGGTAACGAAGTGATTTCAACTGTCGCAATGCTGAAGTTTTTGGCTCGACTCGCTTGTGATTTCTCCCTGATCCTCCTATCCTTCTCCTCCCATGCAACACCAAAACATCCCCGGCATTCTTTCATCGCTTGAGGCGCGGATTTTAACGATCCGCGACTCTCTTTAACTACGATAAGAAGCTGACCCATTTCAAGACCCTCGAAGCACGCATGAGCGATGCCAGTTTCTGGGACAACGCAGACACCGCCAACAAAGTCGTCGGCGAAGTGCGCACCATCAAAGGCCAGATCGACCCGATCACCAAAGCGATCGGAGCTATCGACGACGCCAAGCTTATGTGGGAGATGGCCACTGAAGCGAACGATGACGCTGCGCGAGCCGATGTCGATTCGCAGATAGATGACCTCAATAAAATCATCGATCAGGTCGAAACGCTCGCCCTCTTCAGCGGCAAGTATGACAGCCGAAATTGCTACCTGACCGTCTATGCTGGCGAAGGCGGCACCGAGGCGCAGGACTGGGCTGAAATGCTCTCGCGCATGTACATGAAGTTCGGCGAGTCGATGGGATGGGACCTTTCCGAAGTTGACAAAAACTACGGCGAAGACGCGGGCATTAAGGACATGACCATCTACGTCAAAGGCGCCAACGCCTTCGGCTATCTCTCCACCGAGCGCGGCACCCACCGCCTGGCGCGCGTCTCACCCTTCAACGCTCAAGGCAAACGCCAGACCAGTTTCGCTACTGTCGAAATCGTGCCTGAGTTTGCTGACGAAGGCAAAGTGCAGATTCCTGAAAATGAACTGGAAGTGACGCCCTTCGTTCGCGCCAGTGGCCCCGGTGGTCAGAACGTCAACAAGGTCGCCAGTGCGATTCGTCTGGTGCATAAACCGACGAATATTATGGTCGTTTGCTCGGTCTATCGCGATCAAGGGCAGAACAAAAGCCGTGCGATGTCGATCCTTCAGGCGAAGCTGGAACTGATCGCAGAAGAGCGACGGCAGAAGGAAATGTCTGATGCCAAAGGTGGCGATTTGAAGATGGGCTGGGGCACGCAGATTCGCAGCTACGTCATCTACGACAACCGCGTGAAAGACACCCGCACCGGCTACGAAGAAGGCAACCCGCCCAACGTACTTGATGGCCACATTCTGGGCTTCATCAATGCTGAGTTGCAACGGCGCGCCAAAGAGCGCGGGCAGAAGCCGACGTAAATAAAGAGAATATTGCTGTCCCAGCCGTGCAGCGTAAGCGAGCGGTTGGTCGAGATTTTCCTGTGCTTCGAAGCATCCGCACGCTTACGCGTTGCGGCTCGGATGGATTTAAGACGGAACTCAGTCCTCGACCACGGTGCCATACTTGCGTTTCCGCTTTACATAAGCATGCAGCGATTTGTGGAACTCTTCGACCGTAAACTGCGGCCAGCAGACATCAGAAACATAAAGCTCCGCGTAGCTGATTTGCCAGAGCAGGTAATTGCTCACTCGCATCTCGCCAGCGGTGCGGATGAGCAGATCGGGATCGGGTAGGCCTTGCGTGTAAAGATGATTGGAGATGAGCTGCTCATCGATGGCGGCAGGATCGAGTTCGCCGCGCTTGACCTTGTCAGCCAGTTCACGGACAGCGCCAGTGATCTCCGCGCGGGAGCCATAGTTGATCGCCAGGCAGAGAGTCAGGCCGGTGTTGCGGGCGGTTTCTTCGGTAGTGCGATCCAGTTCATCAAGGACAGGTGTGGGCAATCCTTCGCGCCGGCCGATCTGCCTGAACTTGACATTGTTGACCATCATTTCCTGGCGTTCTTTGATGAGGTATTCGACGTAAAGCTCCATAAGGAACTCGACCTCATCCTGCGGGCGATTCCAGTTTTCAACCGAGAAGCTATAGAGCGTGAGCACATCCAGTTCCAGGCGGGCTGACTCGGTGACGATGGCGCGAACGGTCTTGGCGCCCATGGCGTGACCATAGGTGCGCTCGCGCCCCTGTTGCCTGGCCCAGCGGCCGTTGCCATCCATGATGACGGCAACATGGCGCGGCATGGCCTCGCGAGGCAGGCCAAGCCTCTGGTAGGAGCGGATCGTCTGCTCAGCGCGGGAAAGTTGGACAGGCACTTGGGTCGTCATAGGCATGCTTACGTCATCGGCACTGTGAACGGTTCGACATTCGATTCTCAGCCTTGAACCGGGCTTACGCGGACTTCATGCCGCTGCCTGCGAATCCAGATGATAATCCATTGGACGAGTAGGCGAATCCACCGGGCAACACTATTTAACCGCGTCTGATGACTTTGCCTGTGACCGGATACGATGTGGATGCAATTAGAGATAGGAATGATTCGGTTACCATTGATCGGTTCAAGAATGCTGGTTCACACTTGGGAGTGCTGGCCGTGATGGATGCTCTTCGCTTGGCCGTGCTTACGTTGGGTTCGCGTCATCGTCTGAGTGCAGCCGCGCTGCTGATGATGGTGATCGGCTCATCCTTAGCCTTGTCCGATCCAGTGCTGGCACAGGAGCAGCTATCGCCACAGGCCACCGCTCTCTTCGCCGAGGCCAACAAGCAATTCGATGAAGGGCAGTGGCCCGTTGCCCGCGATCGCTTCGCGCAGTTCATCAAGGACAACCCGGCCGCAGCCCAGGCCCAGGAAGCCCGGCTATCACTCTCGATCATCCTGCTCGAAGGTCAGCGCGTGGCTGGTCCCGGCGGTATGGACCGTGACTACCCGGCCATCATCGAACATCTCACGCGCTGTGCCGGCGATGATTCTTTTTCCAGACAAGCCATCGCCCGCTACTACATGGGCGCTGCGCTGCGCGAGTTCGCAGGCTGGCATGATGCTCAGGCCAAACTCAAACCAGCGGAAGCGGACAAACTTGAGCAGGAGCGCAAGCAGAAACTCGAAGCCGCGCAGGCTGCGCTGACTCAAGCGCTTTCGAGATTGACTGAGCAGCAAAAGAACACGGCTGTGCCCGCCGATGGTCCTTTGCCAGAGGCGGTCGAATGGATGGCCCGAGCGCGCTGCGATCTGGCGTGGGTAGAGTGGCGACGCGGCTTAGCACTTGAGGCGAAGAATCTCACGCTGCCGTTCCTTGATGATGCGGTGATGAAGCGGAGCAGCGTGGGCGATCGTGGCCGATTTATTCACGCCCTTGCACTGGTCGCCCTGAACGACAACCTCAAAGCTGCGCGCTCGCTTGCGATGCTGGCGCCATTCGCCAGCACCGATGTCGGCCTCAGCGCTCGCTTTCAACTTGCAAGACTGCATCATTTGAGTCAGGAACGCCCAGAAGCCAGCGCGTTGTACGAAGCGGTGATCGCCAACTATGACGCTCAGTTTCTCGCGGCGCGACAGGTCATCGCTGATGGCAATGCGCTCAAGAATCAGCCGCGTGAACGGGCCAGGCTCGAAGCCCTGGTGCGTGGGCCAGTGCCTGAGATGGTCGAGCAATCCCACTACCAGCTTGCTTCGATTGCACTGGAGCGAAGTGAGCACAGTGCTGCGGCTGATCGCTTCAAGCAATTCATAGAACGATTTCCCAAGTCTTCACTGACGCCGGTCGCTCAGCTTCGACTGGGGCAATGCATGCTGGCGATGAAGCAGTACGCAGCAGCTATCCCCATCCTTCAGCCACTGACGCGAATCACCGAACTGGCGGGCGAGGCACTACCTGCGCTGGCGCAGGCTACTGCGCATCATTTTGATCCGAACAATGCCCAGAAAAAGCAGCAGGCTTACGAGCAGGCCATGGCGCTCTACCGCACCGCCATCGAGGGCATCAGCACAGGCAAAGACGATGCGAGTGCCAACCGGGAGCGGGCTAATCTGCTGCTGGCCCTAGGTGATCTTCAGCTCAATGCCGCATTGCCCAAAGAGGCGGCGGCAACCTTCGATTCACTCCTCAAAACAAACGCCCAAAGCACGATCGAAGAGCAGGCAAGACAGCGGCAGGTCTTGGCGCTTCATCAGGCGGGCGAATACGACGCTTCCATTGCAGCCGCGACAATCTTTCTTGCTCGCTATCCGCGCAGCCCTTTGCTTTCGCAGGTTCAGTTTCATGCCGCCAGCAATCGATTCGCTCAGGCTCAGCTTGCCGCAGCTCTGCCCGGCAGTGCAAGTACCCAAGCAGCCTGGCAACCGCTGTACGAACAATCCATCGAACGATACGAAGCGCTGCTCAAGCGCGACACTGAGTTCGCACAAGCTCCGATGGCACTGATGAACATTGCGCTGGCGCACCACCGAATGCAGCGCTACGAACAGGCGACCCTCGCCTTGTCCAGAATTGCTGCAGCCAATCGCACAGGGCCACTGAGTCAGGCTTCGCTGCTGCAAGCCGACTGTTTGCTCCGCCTGGCCCCTGCCGATGTGAGCGATGCTCTCTCAGCGGGCAAAGCGCTTCAGTACATCACCGATGCGATCACTCATCTCGAGGCCTTCATCCCCGGCAATGAACAAACAAGCGAAGGCGCACGAGCGGTGCTCATGCTTGGTGAATGTCAGCAGCGCATGGCAGCCATCATGGCCGACCCTCAGGAAAAGTCGAAGGCACTTGCCGCGGCGCTCAATCTGTTTCAACAGTTCCCTACGCGTTTTGGTGCGAATCATGCGCTCGTGGGCGAGGCTCTTCTGGGGCGCTGCAACACCATGGTTCTCATGGGCGACATACAAGGGGCGATCACTCGTCTGCCTCGCTTTCAAAGTCAGGATCCCTATCCGCGTTCACCCATCGCGCCGCTAGCGCTGACCAGGCTGGCTTCGCTGCTTCGCATTCAAGGCCAGCATGATCAAGCGGTGCAACTGATGGCTGCGGTGCGGGCCCAACATGAAGCAGCACTTCTCAAGGATGAGGCGCGTGCTGCATGGGTGCCGATGATGCAACTCGAACAAGCCCTGGCCCTGCGCGATGCGGGCAAGAATGCCGAGGCTCTTGCGCTTTTCCAATCGCTCGCCATGTCTTATCCATCATCACCCCAGGCCCATCAGGCATTGATTAGCCGTGGGCTAATTGAGCGGGCACAGGCTCAGGCAACCATTGCAACAGCCATCGCCACCCTGAAGAATCCGCAGGCCACCGCGCAGCAAACCGAAGCAGCGCAGCAGGCACTGACGCAGGCAACGCCATCACTCAGCGCTACCGCCATCTACTTTGAAAATCTCGCAGCTGCCCACGCCACCGCTGGCAGTGCCGGCCATCTTCAGCTTCTCTTCGAAGCCGCCGCCAGCCATCGCGCTTTGGGGGATCAGCAACTGCAAGCGCTGCTCCTCACCAAAGAGCGCGAGTCTCACAGCAAGCTGCTCGCCAGCGCCAAAGCCGCATCAACTTCAAATGCGCCGCCGCCGGTGGTATATCCCTCTTCCGCGGTGCTAACCTCACTGCCGATGCAGCCTGCGACGAAGAAGGCGATCGATACCTATGCGAAGATCGTCGTCGCTGCCTCTGATGCGCCGCTGGCTTTACGTGCTCGCTTCGAAGCTGCCATGCTCCTGGCTCAGCACTCGCAATTCAGCGAAGCGATCGCACTGCTCGCCGAGGCGATTGATCTCGAACCCGATCAGCCTCTGCTCGATGAAACGCATCTGACACTGGGCACCTGCCTTCTGAATAAGGGCGACCATGATGGCGCCATCGAACAGTTCTCAGCCGCGATCGGCAGCAAGACGCCGAGCATTTTTGGCCGTGCTTATCTGCACCTGGCACAAGTGAAACTGGCGAAGAAGGATTTTGACGGCGCCATCAAATTGCTCGTGCCCTTTCGAGACAAAGGCGAATTTCAGAATATCCCCGGTGTGACCGATCGAGCCTTGCTCGAACTGGGTCGCGCATACGCTTACGCCAGCCAGTGGGAACCCAGCAGGCAGGCTGTGGAGGTCTTGCTCAACCGATTCGGCAGCAGCGAACTTCGCTACGAAGCGCGACTGATGTACGCCGATGCTCGCTTGCAGCAGAAGAATTTTGATGATGCGATCAATCATTACCGCGAAGCAGCAAAAGCCACATCGCTGAATCAAAGCGACATCGCAGCACGCGCCTTGCTGCGCATCGGCGTTTGTTTCAATGAGAAGAATCAACCTGCCGAGGCGCTGAAAATCCTCATGCCCATCACGGTGCAGTTCGATCACGCCGACCACATCGCCGCGGCCTTGCTCGAAGCGGCCCGCGCTCAGCTTTTACTCAAGCAGCCCGAAGAAGCGCGCAAGCTTCTCCAGCGTGTCACTCAGGAACATCCCAACTCTCCCTGGGCGACCACCGCTCAGGAGCGACTGCTTCAGATCAAGTAATGACTCAACTTTTTGGCCTTGCCCGACTCGCGTTGCCCTGCTCATTCATCGTCTTGGAGCGCTTCCCATGCATCATGCTTTAGCCGTACATCGAAATCGTTCCAACGCCACGCTCGCGCTCACCACGCTCATCTGCCTGTGCGCCCTGCTCATCACACTCACGAGGCCCGCGCATGCTTACGTCGAGATTCCCTACACGCTAGGTCGCCTTATCAACGAAGCGACCAACATCATGACGCTGCGACTTGAAAAGGTGGACAAGGCCAACCGCCGCCTGATCTTTTCCAAAGTCACCGATCTCAAAGGCAAACATCCAGCCAACGAAGTGAAGCACGTGATCAACAACGGCTTCGAAGAGCGCGAATGGAAGACCATCATGAACTGGGCTGAGCCTGGCAAGATCGCGGTCTTTTTCCACAACGGCGGCGCGGGTGAATGCATGATCGATGGCTACTGGTATCAGATTTATCCGGGCGAGTGGTGGAGCATGAGCCATGCTGAGCCTTACCTTGGCCGCAGCTTCCACGGCAAGCCCGAGAAACTCGCACCACTCATCACCGCCATGCTCGCCGGCCAGGAAGTCATCGTCCCCGCTATGGTCGATGGTGACAAAAACGCCCTGAAAACAGGCACCGCCAAGATTCAAAGGCTCAAAGCCAGTCTCAAGATTGTCGAGTACAACCCCGCTCGTGAATTCGTCGGCTGGGGCGGCAACGATGAATTCCAAAAGATCGTTTCCATGCCCGGCTTCACTCATCAAGGCCAACTGCCCACCGTCGGCCCCGGCGCTGCAGGCATCGCTGTCGCTGACTTTGATGGCGATGGCAAAAGCGATCTTTGCCTGTATGGCGAAGAGCGCATCGTGCTGTTGCAAAACGCAGGCAACACCATGAATGAAATCGCTCTGCCATACTCAGGCCCCACGCGCGGCGCCGACTGGGCGGACTACAACGGTGATGGCAAACCTGACCTGCTCATCGCCACGCCCACCGGCCCAAGGCTTTTCACTAACACCGGCAACAACACTTTCAGAGACGACTCGCGCGGCTTGCCTGTCGAGCAATACTACAACTGCACTGCCGCCAGATTCATCGATGCCGACGGCGACAAACGTCCCGATATTCTTCTGGCCAACGGCTTCATGGGCCTTCGCCTCTATCGCAATCTCGGACCCGATGGCGCAGCCTCGTCTAAGACACCCAAGATCTCGCCGTGGCATCTCATTGGCCCGTTCGACAATCGCGGCGGCCAGGGCTTTGACAAAGTGTTCGAGCCAGAGAAATCGATCGACCTCAGCGCAGAACTCACCGGCAAGGACAATCGCAAACTCAAATGGCAACAGAAAGATTTTCCTGATGGTCAGGTAAACAGCCTCGCACTTTTTGAGGACAACAGCGAAGCGGTGGCCTACGTTTATCGCGAGCTCGACTTCGGCTCCGCTGTCGATCTGCCCGCATCCTTTGGCAGCGATGATTCGCTCAAAGTATTTCTCAATGGCAAGGCGATCATCGCCGAAAATGTCAACCGCGCTGCTGCCCCCGATCAGCATCAGGTCACGCTCAATCTCAAACCGGGCAAGAATCAGTTGCTCATCAAAGTCGGACAAGGCAACGGCGAATGGGCCTTTTATTTTGCGACGAAAGGTCAGGCGCAGACTTCTGTCGTTCCACTTTTTGAAGATGTCACAGACAAGTTCAACTTGGGCACCCAAGGCATTGGCGGTAGCGTCAAAGGCGACAGGCTACTGGTGCATGACATCAACGGTGATGGCCGCGATGATTTTCTTTATGCCGCCGGCACCGGACTGGTCGCACTCTCTACCGGCAGCGGATTCACTGAAGTGAAAGAGAGCGGCATTCGATTTTTGCCTGGCGGTGTCTCGCCGATCTTTGCAGATGTCACCGGCGATGGGCGGGCTGATCTGATCGTGCCACAGAGCGAAGGTTGCAGGCTTTTCGCCAACACCGGCAGCGGCCGCTTCGCAGATATCACGCTGGGTGCGGGCGATCTCAATACCATCACCGGCAAGCCCACGAGCGTCGCCGTCGCCATCATGAAAAAGGGTGAACCCCCCGCCCTTATCGTCGGCTGCCTCACCGGCCCCAACCGTTACCTTCGCAACAACGGCTTCGGCAAGTTCGCAGACGCCACCGATGACCTGAATCTCTACGCCCGCATCTACAACACCCGCAGCCTCTGGGCTGGTGATCTCAGCGGCAAAGCCACCATGGACCTCATCTTCAACAACGAAGGCCAGGATTCGACGATCCTCATCGGCGATCCGAACAATGTCGCGATGAAAGAGTGAGCGGCTCACCATTCATTGGCGTGGCTCGTTTGCCCCAACAAAAAACCGGCACCGTGAATCACGGTGCCGGGTAATTGGTCTTATATCACCTCAAGCAAACCTCACTTGAACGGCTTGAGTGTCTTCATCGTTTCGTTGAGCGTGTATTCGAGCATCTTGTCCATTGGAAGATTCGCGGCTTCAAGAGCAATCTCCGCTGCCTTCTTGGTCTGGAAGAAACTGCACGCACGCACAGCTTCCAGGCGAACGCGCGGGTGTTCATCCTTCACCAGCTTGGCCAGTGTGTCGAGCGGATTTTTCACTCGATCGTTCCAGTGCTGAAGCACACGCACTGCTGCGGCACGGGCACGGAAATCCTTGGTCGTCAGCAGCGTGTTCAGAAGCTCCTCATTCACCACGTTGTGCCACTGGTGTACCCACAGCGCTTCGAGCAAGTTGTGCTCGTAGTTCGCATCGCTCTTATCAAGCGAGGCCATCCACTTCTTCACTGCTGCGATCACTTCATCCGTCTTGCGCTCGCTCAGTTCGATCTTGACACGGTAGCGGACACGGTCTTCGTGTTCCGCCAGCAGAGCGACGAGGTTCTCCACGGTTTCGCCATCGACCTTCTTGGGCGTCAGCAGCGGACGGCCTTCGTATGTCATCTTGTAGACGCGGCCATGCACCTTGTCGCGGCTGTTGTCGCGCATGTTGTGTTGCATGTGGCCGATGATCGGGTTGTGCCAATCGATGAAGTAGATGGCGCCATCGGGCCCCATCTCCAGATCGGTCGGACGGAAATTCTGATCGGTCGAAAGAAGCATCGGCTCCTGCTCGACACCTTCGTAGTACGAATCCTTGTCGTTGAACTTGTACTGCAAAATACCCAGCACCCCGATGACGTTGGGAATCAGGAAATTGCCTTGCATTTCTTCGGGGAAATGACGACTGGAAAGAATCTCAGTGGCGGGCGTCGGACGAGTGCGCTGTTTGTAAACAGAGGGTGGCTTGCCGCGTTTGCTGGGAAATTCTGCATGAACGGAAAATGGTGCGCCCCAGCAGGTGGTCGAGCCGGTGCCATCGGTCACGAAATCCTGGCCCCAGCGGTCGAAGCTGTGGCCGTGCGGATTGGGGAAGCTGTGCGGCACGTAAGCAGCGACCTTGAAGGTGCGTGGCTCAAAGCGATAGACGCCACCATCAACCAGACGCAGCGCGGGGCTCCATGGATTCTCCACCTGCACGCGATGGAAAATGCCTTCCTGGAAGTAGAGGCCGCCGCCGCCGTCATAGACAAAGCTGTTGATGGCGTGATGGGTGTCTGCGGAATCGAAGCCGTGGAGGATGCGTTCGCGGACGTCAGCTTTGTCATCGCCATCGGTGTCCTTAAGGAACCAGATGTCAGGCTGACAGGCGACAATGACGCCGCCGTTGTAGAACTCGAAGCCGGTGGGGTTGTGAATATCGCTGACGAACTCGGTGCACTTGTCGGCTTTGCCGTCGCCGTTGGTGTCTTCAAGAATCAGCAGCTTGTCATTCATCGGCGTGCCTGGCTTCCAGTGCGGATAGGTGGGCCAGGCGGTGATCCACAGACGGCCTTTGGTGTCGAAGGCCATCTGGTTCGGGTTGGCGATGGCGGGGAATTCCTTTTCGGAGGCGAAGAGCTGAACCTTGAGGTTCTTGCCGAGCTTCATCTTGGTGATCGTCTCTTCGCCTGAGAGGTACACGTGAGCGCCCCCTGGACCGGAGCCGGGCTTGTTGGTCAGCGCATCGATGGCGGGCGGAATGTTGCTGTCATCGATTTTCGGTGTACGGCCTTGCGCGGTTTCCCATACCGCTTTGTCGCGATTGGAAACCAGCACATCGAGCTGATGCAATTCACGCTGCATGGTTTCGTAGTTGGCGGGCAGGATGTCGGTCTCGACCTGCTTGCCGTCTTTGGTGATCATTCGCTTGACGCCGCCGCCTTTGAAGGTGAGGAAGGCGCGGTCGCCATAGGTGGAGTACCCATCGGTGGCGCGGTAGCGGTGGAACCAGTACCAGTTTTTGTCGTTGATGGCTTTGCGGAGTTTTTCGAGACTGCTGTCTGTTGATTTGGTGCCGAACAAAGAATCCACTGCGAAACCTGCGACGAGTTTGTCGCCCTTCTCGTTGAGATGAATGCCGTTGATCGTGTACGGGCCGCCCTTGGTGAAGCCAGTAAGCGTCGGCGTGAAGATGTCCACGAACGTGACTTTGTTGGCAGCGGCGACTTCGGCCATCGCTGCGGTGTAAATTTTCAACCGTGCATTGTTTTCTTTGCCATCGGGCAGATCGGGATTATTCAGATTCTCATAAGCGATGGGCGAGAAAAGGACGATGCGCGGCGCGCTCTTGCCGTTGTACTTCTGACCAAGCGTGTGCTTGAGCCAGCCTTCAAGCTCTTTCTTGAACGCAGGCAGGCCCGCTTCACCGCCGAAGGATTCGTTGTAGCCGAAGAAGGCGAAGATGACGTCGGCTTTGGTGTTGGCGTGTTCGAAACGGTTTTCGAGAACGAACTCCAGCGTGGCGAGTTTGTTCGGCTGCGGAATCGCGCTGACACCCGCCAGCCATTCATCAGGGGAGCCGAAGGCACTGGATCGAAGGCGCTTGCCGAAGTTCACTTCATCGCCGCTGAAACCGAGATTGCGGAAGACCAGTTCGTGCTGGGGAAAGCGCGAAGTGATGTTCGTTTCCAGATGGCCATGGTGCTGCATGCGCTCGGCGAGGGTGTTGCCGACGATGCAGATGTGGTCGCCCTTCTGGAGCGTGAAGGTCTGGGCATTGACCGTCGTCGACGAAATCGCGACGACCGTGCAAAGCGTAAGTAGCAACAAGACTCGGTTCATGATGATTCCTTGGAAGAAGTAAAAGGACTCAAACCCGACGGGCGTCGGCTGGCGATATTGTCCCCACGCCAGTTGGGGTTTCATCGACTGTGCAAACTTCGCAGCATGCACCCGCATACACAGGCAGTGTAGAACGAGCCCCGCATCGCCACAATTGAGGCAATGCGCTGGTGTTGAGGCATTCCCCGGGCGGGCGGCCCGCTCAATGGCCGCGTGGCTCAACCCATCTAGGCGCGAGCAGGTGTTCTTCGAGGGTCAGCGCGGCGATCATTCGTAGATGAACTGCGCCGTCGCCGTGGTGTCCTTTGCTGACACCACGCGAATCCAATACGCACTGAACGCATCGGGGAACACATGCTCGGTCGCCTTGCCTGCCGCGACTTCGATTGTTTCATACGTCGACCATATGCCGTTGCCTGTTACATCCACCTCGACGCGGATCTTCACCGCTTCACGCGATGTGTGTGAAAGCGTCAGGCGCTTGCGGTCGTAGCCTGTCATCAAATAGGGATCACTTGCCGCGCCCGCTTTCACTGCTGTGTTTTTCCAGGGGCCGCCGATGCCGCGGGGCTTGCCGAGTTTCCAGAGGTCATCGACTGCGCCGACCCAAAGTGCACATTTGCCATCATCACTGCGGACGATGTGTTCGCTGGCTTTGGCGCTATCAACGATGCCGGTCATCACGAGCAGGCCGCGATAAGAAGTGTAATCCTTGATACGGCGGTTGTGCGTCGTCACCGGGCGCACCTTCGCAAAGCCACCGGCATTGTCAGCGGGCAATTCGTAGAACGTGCCATGCGCGCTGAACAGATCGCGCTCCGTACAGACCTCACGGCAGACGCGTTCATCACCCAGCGCGCCGGGCTTGTCGAACGCCGCATCACCCTTGGGCAGACGCCAGCGCGCATTTCCATCAACATAAAGCACCGAAGCATCATCGATCGTCAGCACGCCCGAAGGGATCGCAGTATTGCTGCGCGTCCACTGCATGCCTGCGGCATCATCAACCTTCTTCAAATTCAGATCTGCATCGAGGTCATAGCAACCGACATCACCGGTGGGATTCGTGGCGACGAATCGAAGCGTGCGGAAGTTGCCGCCGCGAGCGTGGATGGTGCCGCCGGTGATATTCGTGTCGCCGGGTTTGGCGAGGCCATCGAAGATGGCATCGGCTTTCGCTTCTCTTGTGTCAGTTCCTCGGTAGTGGAAAAACGCGGTGAGTTTTGAGGCTTTTTCACTGGCCTTCATGCGAATCCATGTGCCGGTTTCATTCTCGGAAAAAGCGGTCCATGTGTAGCCTTTGGCGGGCACGGTGATGGTGCGAAGTTCCTTCCACTGGCCATCGCCTTTGGCATCGATCTCGAGTGTCAACGCGATCGGCGTCGCGCTTTCATGTGACAGATGAAGTGAACGGTGGGCGTACCCGGTGAAGAGATAAGGATCACTGATCGCACCTGCTTCGACATCATCATTGAGCCACAGGGCTCCACGTCCCAGCGGCGGGCCGATGTGGTCGAGCTTAGCGGGCTCGACGAACCAGAGATTGGATTGCGACTGGCCGGGGCCCGTGAGATTGCCCTTGGCTTTTCGCTTGTTGAGGAATTCACTTTTGGCGGTGTCGTCGCAGCCGAAGACGATGCGATCGTTCCAGCGTGTGAAGTCGCCGATGACTTTGATGTAGGTCGAGCGCGGCGAGATGCCAGCAGAATTGTTGGCAGAGAACGCACGCGGGAATCGCCACATCGTGCCATGCATGGTCATGAGCAGATCGCCTTCGCCGATGTCGCGGATGCGTGGCCACTCGGTGTTCCAACCGTGCGCACCATCGTAACTGTGACTGGCTTTGGGGAGGCGGTAGGCGTGCCACTTGCCGGCATCGAGGAGCATGAGGATGAGTGAGCGAGCATCCCAGCCGATGGACCAGAGCGGATCGGTTGCGGGGCTGTCGTTGCCGTAGATTCCGCCGGGGCCGGTGACTTCAGTGAACTGGTTTCGGCGAACAAGTTGCCAGTCGCCTTCGCCCTGCCAGGAAGCGAGCGCACCTGACGGCGTGGTGGGTTCCTTGAGTGCAGCTCCGCCGTGTTCGCCGTTGTTGGCGTAGATGAGTTGGCCTTGTGCGCAGTAGAGACCTTTGCCGTGGTAGCCGGGGAGCTTGGAAGCGATCTTCGCGGGATTCTTTTGCTGGGTGGAGCCTGCCTTATCTCCGTTGCCGTCTTTGATGAGGCCGGTGATTTCGAAGGTTTTGAGATCGACTTCGTAGAGGCCTTCCTCCATGGTGGCGTAGTAAATTTTGCTGGCAGGGTCGGTGAGGTGGCGGGCGTTGCCGGTGAGACGACCGGGCATGAGTTTGGGGGAGAGCACGCGGATATTTCGCTGGGCATCGATGATGTAAGGACCGATGACGAGTTGATTCGTCTCGCGGTGGATCATGCGATTGGCGGGTGTGCCGCCGACGCTTTCAGGACGGATGATCTGCATCAGTTCAGGGGTGATCTCATAAAGCTTGTCGCTCGAGCCATGTGGCATGTGCGGAGCATAGGTGATGGCCCAAAGCCGATCCGCGAAGACGACGACAGCCCCGGTGCCGCATTCGCCTTCATTATTGAACATGGTCAGCGAAGGATAAATGCCCGAGGCTTGGCGCGGTGCAGCAATCAAAATCACAGGAGAGATCAGCAGCACCAAGGCAATGACAACAGCACGATAACGAGCGTGGATAGGAACCATGACACCATCCTAACGACACATCACGCAACCGGAACGATGAATCGCAAGCATGATTTTCTCCCATTCGAAAATGGTCACTTGCAGTCTGGACGCAAAACGCAACAATGCTCACTCAATCGAATCCCTATCGGGATTGAGCTTCGTTCGTTCTAATGTCAATCTTCAATCGGGTCCCATCACGATGCTTAGTTCCGTTCTGAATTACATTCGTTCGACGCAGGTCTGGAACTCGATCTTTCGCCACGGCATTCCGCGCGACCGTCGTACGCGCGTCATGGCGGTCATGAGCAACGTCTTCCTCCACCTTCATCCGGTGGCGGTGCGAAAGAGCGGCATCCGTCTCTCCTTCACCTGGTGCATGGGCGGCCTGACCTTCTTCCTCTTCCTTGCAGAAACAATCACCGGCGTCCTCCTGATGTTCTACTACCGCCCGGTGGTGGAATATGCCTACCTTGATGTCATTCGCATGCGTGCCGCCATGACGCTGGGCCTCCTCCGCGAAATGCACCGCTGGGGTGCGCACGCCATGATCATCGCCATCTGGCTGCACATGATGCGCGTGTTCCTCACGGGTTCGTACAAGCCGCCAAGAGAATTTAACTGGGGCGTGGGTGTCATCCTGCTGGTCATCACCATGCTGCTCTCCTTCACCGGCTACCTGCTGCCTTGGGATCAACTGGCGATCTGGGCCATCACCGTCGGATCGAACATGGGTAAGGCCACGCCGTTCGTCGGCTTGGGCGGCCCGTTCAGTGATCTATTGCAATTACCCGGCGGCATCCCGCTAGTCACGCCCCGCTCTGATGCTGCTTATCTGCTGCTGGCGGCGACAAGCGTCGGTGAAAATGCCATGCTTCGTTTTTACGTGCTTCACTGTGTCGCTTTGCCGCTCGTTGCCGCGACACTCATCGCCATCCACTTCTGGCGCATCCGCAAGGACGGCGGCATCAGTGGACCGTTGTAAAACAGGTTCCGAGTTCTGAGTTCCGAGTTGAAACAATTTGGGATTTCAGATTCAGGATTTCGGATTTGACGATGCATCGACTTTGAACTTTGAACTCGGAACTCGGAACTTTATCCCCATGATCGAGGCTTTTAAAGATCTCGTGAACCGCCTGAGCGTGCCGGAGCTCAGTTTGCCGTTCTTTTTCATGCCGATCTTCATCTTCATGATCTTGGGCTACAAGATCTGGACGAAGCCGGTGGTGGCGGCAGGTCTTGCCGTGCTTTTCTGCGTGGCCTATTTCGGGTCGATGCTCATCGACAAGAACTACGCGCTGATTCTCTCCAAGCCTGACAACGTGCCCATCACGATGATGCTGGTTTTCACCGGCATCTGCCTGTGGGTGGCCTTCCGTCAGGCGGCGATCAATGACACGGCGCTCGCCGCCGGTAAACCGCTGCCCGAAGCGGGCAAGGATGACAAAGTTCTCGTCTGGCCTGATCTGGTTTATTCAGAGTTAATCTGTCTTGTCGCGGCCACCGCCCTGCTCATTCTCTGGTCGATTCTGCTGCGCGCTCCTCTGGAAGCGCCTGCGAATCAGGCTGGTCCGCCCAATCCTTCGAAGGCGCCGTGGTACTTCCTGGGCCTTCAGGAAATGCTCGTTTATTACGATCCCTGGATGGCGGGCGTGGTGCTGCCGGGCATGATTGTCAGCGGGCTGGTGATGATGCCTTATGTCGATATGAATCCCAAGGGCAATGGGTATTACACGGTGCGCGAGCGCCCCTTCGCATTGTGGACCTGGCTTTTTGGCTTCCTCATTCTCTGGGTCGTACTCATCGTGTTCGGCACGTTCCTGCGCGGGCCCAACTGGAACTTCTTTGGCCCTTACGAACCGTGGAATGCGCACACGCAGGTGCCGCTGACCAGCGTGCAGTTCTCCGACTATTTCTGGAACGGTAAGCGACTACTCCCCGGCGGCATCGGCCTCGATCTGGGCCTGCCAACCAATTCGCTCATCCGCGAGCTGCCCGGCATCCTCTTCATCGGCGGCTGGGTCTGCGTGCTGCCCGTGATTCTCGCCAAGACGCTCTTCCGAAAGCTCTACGTCGAGATGGGTTTCATCCGCTACTCGCTCATGGCGATTCACTTCGTCGTGCTTGCCCTGCTGCCCCTGAAGATGTTCCTTCGCTGGATGCTCACGCTCAAGTATTTCGTCTATCTGCCTGAGTACAACCTGAATCTGTGATGTGGTAATTATTCGACTGTTGATTTTTCGTTTAATGTATGCTAAACTATGCCTGGCTCGATGCTCTCGCAGGGAGGGCGAAAGGTAGACGTCTACCCGTTTACCCCTAGACATGAGATAAAATCAGTTCTTTAGATAACTTACAACGATAGACACGATTGAAAAAACCTTCGGGTAGACAAAACTCGGCTGCAAGAAACGCGGCTGCCTGAAACGCTTTGATACAACCGACATCCAATTCCCCAGCATCGCATTTTTTTATTGCACCATTGCCTTACCTTCGGGTACTCTCCATATAGATTTGTTGCTTCTGTTATTGGTTTTTGAAGATGCACGCATCGTTTCTAGTTGGCACTTGATGGTTCCCCTTCGGGAGCAGGTTCATGGTTCGCCGAGCATTTACACTTGTGGAGATGTTGCTCGTCGTAGCGCTGATCACGCTGCTCATATCCATCCTGGTGCCCGCTCTAGGTTATGCACGCGGCATCGCTCAGGAAGCTCAGTGCAAGACTCAGCTCAAACAGATCGGCGATGCGTTTCAGCATTTCGCGCTCGATTACTTGCAATCGCTGCCTGGGTCATCCGTGGGCGGCTGGCAAGGGACAGAGGCCTGGCAGAAGTGCTGGGTCGGCAAAGAGGGGCGAGTGCCGGGCCTGTTCGAACCTGCGGAAGAAGGGCCACTGGTCAAATATCTGGGCGGCGGCGGCGAGGGTACCCATGCGTTTTATCGTTGCCCTTCGTTACGCGTCACGCCACGCTACGGCGGCGGGTCCAACGGCGGATTTGACTACTCCATGATCCTCTCCTTCGGTGGCGCTCGCATGCGCACGATCCCGATCAAAGCGCGCATCGTCTATATGTCCGATCCCTTCGCGCAGCCCCTCGAAAACCTGCGCACCCCGCTGGTGATCGAAGAAGATCCCGATTACCACGTCAACTCGCTTTCCATCGAACCCGGCTTTGGCTCGATCGATCGCTCCTCCAGTCATCACGTATCAAAAACCACGCCTTACATCAGCGTCGATGGCGGTGTGGAATCCCTTCGATTCACCTCCTCACGCGCGCCTCAAGCCTGGGAATGGTTCGTGACGACGCTCAAGGGCAACGAGGTTCGCCTCAACGGCAGCGTCACATACAATTACTGGAAGACCCAGTGAGCAAATGCTCGCGCACGACCTGCCTTCGCTCGATATGCAATGAGTGATGATCCCTTCTACTTTCTGGAACAGATCGTGCCTCTCGATGAAGAGGAGCGTCTCTTTCTATCCGGCGCGATTGACAACTGGGAACCCGTACACAAGCTGGGCATCACCACGCTGATCGATCTTGAAGGCGACATCGACCACGGCGTCCCCACCGCCGCTGACGAGTTTCTTTATATCTACCTGCCCATCCACGATGGTGCTCTACCTCAACTCGATCGTCTGCACGCCATCGCAGGCCTGGGTGCGGAACTCGTTCGCAAAGGGCATCGCGTGCTATCGCACTGTGGCATGGGCCTCAATCGCTCGGCGCTCGTTGCCGGTCTGATCCTCATGCAGACTCATGGCTTCACCGGCGATGAAGTGGTGAAGCATCTGCAATCGCGCAGGCGCGGTGCGCTTTACAACGATGTCTTTGCCGATTATCTACGCTCGCTTTGAATAGGAACCTCAGAATGACCGCGAAGCCCGATGCAATCAAGTTTTAAGGAAAGCAGGAAGGTAAGTAATAAAGAAAGAAGACTTCCATACGGTGTTTTCCTGCTTTCTTCGTTTTCCTGCCTTCCTTATGAAAAATGAATCGGAACAAGTTATTCAGAAGCTCCGATAGTTGTTAGAGCACGCCACGTCTCAGTTGCCTTTCGCATTCTCCGGGCTCTTCTCTTTCCAACTGACGCGCTGCATCGCCCACAGTCCGGTGATGATGATCACGATGGCCTCGATGCCTCGGTCGATGATGGCGGCGGCGAAACCGACATGGCCCGTAGCCGCACTGGTCGCGCCTGCGATGGCCCACTCGCGCAGGCCAAGGCCGTTGGGCGTGATGCCAAGCAGCGAAACAAACAGGCCCGCCGACGCTGCGAAAACCGCGTGTGGATATTCAATGGGCTTGCCAGAAATTTGAAACACAATCCAGAGCCGCAGCCCGGTGATGAGCAGATCAGCTGCGCGCATCGGCACCCACAGCCAGCCCGCGACAATCTTCCGCTTCATGACCCTGCCCGCAACCATCGGCACTCCCAGCGTCAGCAGAAGCAAAGCAGCCAGGGCAACTTCATATTGAATCGCCGGCGCCACCCACTGCACAATCGCAGCCGCGATGCCCAGCACCGCCACTGAGATGAGCAGGATCACTGCGAGAATCCACATCGATTGCCGGACAGGCAAATTGTGTTTCATCTTCAAAAATGCTGCGCGTCCCACGAGGCCCGGCCGCAGCGGAAGATAATTGAGCAGCCCACTGGCGCAGACCAGCGCGAGCATTCGCCCAAAGCCCACGCGAGGCTTGGCATCGAAAGAGAGCGTGACGGACCACCAGAGCAGACCGGAGAAAAACAGATTGGCACAGACCAGGCCCACCAGCGCAGCGAGTTGCCAGGGTTCGGCTTCGCGCAGCTGCTCCCAGTTGACCTCGGTGGCCGCCATGAGGATCGCGCCTACGAGCAGCACGATGCCGATCGCCAGAGCAAGCCAGGTGATGCGAGTACGCCAAGGGGAGGCCATGGGGAGGATCGTAACAACTGCGATGCGTATGAGCCGCGACTCAACGAGTCGCGGACGCCAAGGGAATGAAGGAGCAATGATCGCGCCTTGCACCTTTCGTCACGGGCTTGGAATCCTTGCGCGATCCGAGTATCAATCATTGTTCGCCAAAACGAACCGCGCGATGCACACTCCTTCAGGCCGTTAACGTCCGCGACTCGTTGAGTCGCGGCTCGGTCGAATCCTGCCGCTATAATCCCGCCATGTCCACGGATGATCCCAATGCTCGCGTCACGCTCCGCACGATTCGCCAGTGGATTCGCAGCGGTGAACCGTTTCCGATGCTCACCTGCTACGACGCCACCACTGCAAGTTGGCTTTGGCGCGGCGGCATGCGAACGCTGCTTGTGGGCGACACCGCAGCCGAGATGATCTTCGGACATGACTCAACACTGCCCGCCACGTTGCCGTTGCTGGTCGAACTGACTGCGGCTGTGCGCCGCGGTGCGCCGCAGGCCTTCATCATGGCCGACATGCCTTTTGGTTCCTACCACAGTGGCGATGACGCTGCGATGGCCAATGCGGTGCGCTTCATGACCGATGGCCGAGCCGATGCGGTGAAGCTGGAAGTCGATGCGAGCTTTGCCCCGCTGGTGGCGCGCATGGTACACGCGGGCATTCCTGTCGTGGCTCACATCGGCTCACGCCCGCAGTTGGTGCGTCAGCGCGGCGGGTACGGCTCAGTCGGCCGCACTCAGCGCGAAGCGGACGAAATCGTCGCACTCGCCAAACAGATGATCACCCTCGGCATCACCATGCTGCTCGTCGAGGCCGTGCCTGCGGAAGTTTCCAAACGCATCGTCGAAATCGCAGTCGCACCGCACACAGCGGAACCGGTGCCTGTCATCGGCTGCGGCGCGGGGCCTGCGTGTCACGGGCATGTGGTGGTACTGCACGATCTGGTGGGCCTGACAACCTGGCATCCGCCGTTTGTTGAACCTGTCAGTTCGATCGGCCAATCACTGGCCGATGCCGCCGCCGCGTGGGGGGAATTAGTGCGATCAGGGCGATATCTGGTGGATAACCATCCTTATAAGATGTCCCGGTAACGCTGGCCCGCCTATCCTTTTGATGCCTGTTTTTCAGTTGTTTTATGATTTCATCGCAGCAGTAACGCAAGTTGATTGCTGCGGCTGTGCCTCGCCCCCATGTTTAGGCCGATGAACAGCAGGCAGGATTATCGACTAATTTTTGCATGGAAATTGCCACTCGACATCAGCCGCCTACGATTAAGCATCCGTGAATCAACGTCAACCTATTTAGCCGTTCGCCTTGGCGAACGATCATTGACTCGCATCGAAAACGCTCAGCCTCGAAAGGAATTTTCAGCAATGAAACAAATCAAATGGTACGGCCCAACCGTCTTACTTCTCATCACCATTCTTCTTCTGCTCGTCGCTGGTCCGCCCATGGCGCGGAAACTGGCTTATGCCTACGACGATGCGAAGATCATTCAGATCCGCGAAAATCTCAAGAGCAGCCCCTCGCTTGCGGAGCTGAGCGACTCGTTCAAACAGGTGGCCCGCGTCGTTGAAAAGAGTGTGGTCAGCATCACCGTTTACAGCAAGCGTCAAGCGGCTGCGGGCAACAGCAATAACCTCACCCCTGAAATGGAAGAGGAACTGCGTCGCTATTTCTTTGGCCCTGAAGGCCGCAAAGCTCCCCCGGAAAAGGTTCCCGCACCGCGCGAAAACTTCGAAGAATACGATGTGCCTCAGCCCACCGGCAACGGCTCTGGCTGGGTCTATAACGATCAAGGCCTGATCATCACCAACAACCACGTCGTTGATGGAGCCGACCGCGTCGTTGTCCGTTTCTACGATGGCTCTGAGCGCGACGCCACCGTCGTAGGCACCGATGCCAAGACTGATGTAGCTGTCATCAAAGTCGAAGGCGAAAAGCTTCACGCCGCCACCCGCGCACCGGAGCCTGTCGATCAGGGCGAAATCGTGTTCGCCTTCGGCTCACCCTTCCGCTTTGACTTCTCCATGTCGCAAGGCATCGTCAGCGCCAAAGGTCGCCAGCTTGGCATCCTGCGCGGCAACCAGGGTTATGAAAATTTCATCCAGACTGATGCCGCCATCAACCCCGGCAACTCCGGCGGCCCGCTCACCAACATCTACGGCGAAGTCGTCGGCATGAACACCGCCATCGCCTCACGCACCGGCGCCTACAACGGCCTCGGTTTCGCCATCCCCATCAAGATGGTTTCCAACGTCGCCGATCAGCTCATCGCCGATGGCAAAGTCAGTCGCGGTTACCTCGGTGTCTTCATTCGTGACCTCACCCCGCAGCTCGCCCGCTCCTTCGGTTACGACGGACGAGGCGTGCTCGTCGAAAACCCCATCGATGGCAGCCCCGGCGCCAAAGCAGGCATGCAGCGCGGCGACATCATCACCAAAGTCGATGGCTCCAGTGTCAACACCGCTGACGATCTGCGAAATTATGTCGCATCACTTAAGCCTGGCACCAAGGTCAATGTCGAACTGCATCGCCTGGAAAAACCCACCGACCTCAAGGGCAAACTCGTCACGCTGGAACTGATCATCGGCGAGCAGCCTGACTCCGCCAGCGCTCTTCGCCCGACACCTGATCAAGGCAAAGGTGCTGATGAAGCTTCCAAACTCCTTGGCCGACTTGGGGTGGATGTGGACAGCAACACCGAAGCGATCGCGAAACAGCTCGGCACCAAATTCGTGCCTGGCGCGATTGTCAAAACTGTTCGTCCCGGCTCAGCGGCCGAAGCGGCGGGCCTCGCCACGCGTCAGGTCATCACCGATGTGATGGGCAAAGCAGTCACCGATTCCAAGAGCCTGCTTGAGGAACTGAGCAAGCACGACCTGAGCAAGGGCGTGCGCATCAGCGTGATGGATGGCGACACGCCGCGCTTTATCTTCCTCGAGATGAGCAAGCACTGATCTTCAGGACCCCATCAACACACTCATAGGTACGGGACCTGATGGGTTCCGTGCCTTTTGTCTATATGCACGTAACGCCCTATGATCTCCTTCCCACTGATCGAAATGAACGCAGGAGTCCGCAGATGTCCGTGACCAAAGAACAGATTCTTGAACAACTCAAAAAGGTGAAGGATCCCGAGCTTCATCGCGACATCGTCACGCTGAACATGGTCAAGAATATCGCTGTCTGTGATGGCATTGCGAACATCAAGATCGAGCTGACCACGCCTGCCTGCCCGATGAAGGATGTCATTCAGAAAGACGTCACCGCAGCCGTGATGGCGCTGCCCGGCATGACGCAGGTGAATATCGAGTTCACCGCCAACGTAGCCCAAAAAGCACCACAGCAGCGCGCTGCTGAAAGCAATCCGCTGCCCAATGTGAAGCACATCATTGCGGTGGGCGCGGGCAAAGGTGGCGTGGGTAAATCGACTGTCGCGGTGAATCTGGCTGTGGGTCTGGCGCGCGAAGGGGCAGCCGTGGGCCTGATGGATGGCGATGTCTATGGCCCGTCGCTGCCGACCATGCTGGGCATCGGCGGCAAGCAACCCGTCGCTGATGGCAGTCGCCTGCTCCCCTTTGAAGTGCATGGCGTCAGCGCCATGTCCATCGGCTCGCTCGTCCCCGCTGAAAAGCCTCTGATCTGGCGCGGCCCGATGGCGCAAGGTGCATTCAAACAACTCATCGAACAAACCGAATGGGGCAACCTCGACTATCTGATTATCGATCTGCCACCAGGCACCGGCGATGTCCCGCTGACCATGGCGCAGATGTTGCCGCTGACCGGTGCGGTGGTTGTCTGCACGCCGCAGCGCGTGGCGCAGGATGATGCTCGCCGTGCGATTCGCATGTTCCAGCAGCTTCAGGTGGATGTGCTGGGCGTCGTGGAAAATATGAGCTACTTCATTGGCGACGACGGCAAGGAATACGACATCTTCGGCAAGGGCGGCGCTGCGCTGATGGCTGAAGATATGGGAGTGCACCTGCTGGGCACGCTGCCGATCAATATGGCCATTCGCAAGAACAGCGACAGCGGCAACCCGACCGCGAACTTCGAAGGCGACCCGCTGCTCGCCAAGGAGATCATGGACTTCGTGCGCAGCGTCGCAGGCCAGGTGAGCGTCAAGGCGCTGGGGGCATCGAATGTGCCGACGCTGAGTATTTCGTGATACTCGTATTGCGATACCCCACGATTCGCCCCCGGAACAATGCCTCACCATCGGGCTTGATGACACTTGATCTCGCTTGGGCATCCTGAACAACCTCTACAACGGTTCGGAATGACCTCTAAGGAAGGCAGGAAAGCAGGAAGGTAGGAGATGTCCCTCGTTTTTATGCAGTTCTTTTCCTGCATTCCTGCTTTCCTTAGAGGCAATACGGTTTTTCAGTAGGCACTCTTGATTATTCATACACAACCGACTGACAAGCCCTTCGCTACAATCCCAAAACCATGACCCAACCCATTGCCAAAAAACCTGTCCTCGAAACCGTTGAGCCCCTGGGAAAGCGCGTCCTCATCCGCAAGGATGAAGACAAGAAGCAGACCAAGTCCGGCATCCACTTGCCTGACAAAGTAGAAATCCCCACGCTGACTGGCCGCATCGTTTCGGTCTCCGTCGAAGTTGCTTCCGATTCCAACTACCCCATCGAACAGTACGACCGCGTGCTGTTTCATCCCAAGGATGTAGTACCCGTCGATTTCGAAGACGACAACCGCTTGTTCGTCGTGCCTGTCGAGAATGTCGTCGCTGTCTTCCGCAAAGCGAAATAATTTTCAGTGTCTGATTCCATCACCATCTCGCCCACGAAAGCCTTCCGCGCCACGGTGACACCGCCGGGCAGCAAGAGTTTGACCAATCGTGCGCTGCTGCTGGCGGCGTTGGCAGAAGGCACTTCGACGCTCACGGGTGTGCTCTTTGCTGATGACAGTCGGCGCATGCTCGAAGCGATGAAGGCCCTGGGCTTTGAGCTTCACATTGATGAAGCAGCGCACACCGTGCGCATCACCGGCCAGGGCGGCCGTATTCCTTCACGCGACAGTCGATTGAATCTGGGCAACGCGGGCACTGCTTACCGCTTTCTCACTGCGGCCCTTTGTCTGGGCGATGGCATATACGTGCTCGATGGCATTGATCGCATGAGGCAGCGGCCCATTGGTCAACTCGTCAATGCCTTGCGCGCTATCGGGGCCGACATCGATTACCTGATGAGCGATGATTGTCCGCCCGTGGAAATCACTGCGAATGGCCACCTGCGCGGCGGCAAGCTCACCATGCCGCCCACACTATCGAGTCAGTACATCAGCGCTCTTTTACAAGTGGGCCCTTACTGCAAAGAAGGGTTTCAGTTGCACTTTGATGGTGCAGTCACCTCGCGCCCTTATGTTGAGATGACCCTTGGCCTGATGCACGCCTTCGGCATCACCGCCCAAGTCGATCAAGCCTTCACTACCATCACGCTCGCGCCCGGCAAGTACCGCGCCCTTGATTACGCCATCGAACCTGATGCCTCCAATGCCAGCTATTTTCTTGCCGCTGCCGCGATCACGCCGGGCAGTTCGTGCACCATTGAAAACTTGGGCAAACGCAGCCTGCAAGGCGACATCGGCTTCGCTGATCTGCTCCATCAAATGGGCGCAGGCCTGACCTTCGGCGGCGACTTCATCACCATCATCGCCCCGCCAACTGGCCAATTTCTTCGCGCCATCGATGTCGATCTGAATCACATGCCAGACATGGCGCAGACGCTGGCCATCGTCGCACTCTTCGCCCAAGGCACGACGACGATTCGTAACATCGGCAACCTGCGCGTCAAGGAAACCGACAGACTCGCAGCGCTGAAAACAGAACTGACCAAGCTGGGCGCTCAAGTGGAAGTGGAAGGCGATGACCTTACCATCACCCCGCCTGTGGGTGGCAAGCTTGAACCTGCTGCGATCGACACGTACGACGATCACCGCATGGCGATGAGCTTCGCCGTCGCAGGCCTTCGCAGCGAAGGTGTAACGATCAATGATCCTTCCTGCGTGAACAAGACCTTCCCCGACTACTTCAAGCATCTGCAAAGGATGTGCGACAGCCATAGCTGAGCCTGTTCATTAATCGCGGCTGCATTTCCGCCTGCCCTCGATTCATTACACTACCCGCCGATGCAGAATCCGTTTTGGAAATCCGCCCGCATTCTTCTCCACTACAAGCGCCCGCTCATTCTGGCGATGGCTGGAGCACTTCTCTCTGCAATTTGCTTTGGTGCCGGGCTGAGCATGATGCTCCCCTTCTTTCACCTCATGCTTCAGAATGGGCAGACCATCGCGGACATCATCCGAGAGTATCTGCTCAAGGAGAGCAATCCTGCTTTTGTTCATGCCATCGGCAACTGGCTCATCAACATTGTCCCGACAGATCCGTTTATCTCGTTCATCGTGGTCATGGCTGCGGTTGCAGTTTTCAGTGTGGTGGGAAGCTTCGGTCGCTACATCCACATGCTGGTGACCAACACCGTCGTCATTCATTCGGTCATGCGCTGGCGGCGGCGCATCTTTCGGCGAATGATTCACGCGCCGCTGATCGATGTCATGCGCGATGGCACCGCTGATCGCATCAGCCGATTTTCATCCGACATCATGGTGATGGCGCAGGGCTACCGCTCGGTGCTGGGCAAGTCGGCTCATGCGGCGCTGCATGGCATCGTCGCGCTCATCTTCGCCGTCATCCTCAACTGGCAACTGTTCATTCTCGTCGTCGGCGGCGGCTTGGTACTGGGCATCATGCTTCGCAAGTTCGGCAAGTCCATCCGCAAGGCCACCAAACTCGCCATGCACGGACGCGGCAAGATGCTGGGCGCTCTCACCGAATCGCTCTCGGGCATTCGCGTGGTCAAAGTCCACGATGCCGAGGGCTATGAACGCAGACGATTCGCCCGGGTTAATCGTGAGCTTTTCAAGCAGGAAATGAAGGCTCGATCCATTCGCGCGCTCGCCTCGCCACTGGTCGAAGTGCTCGCGCTGCTGGGCGTGATGGTCGTCGCCTGCATCGCGGCTTACATGATCTTCCGCGAAGGTCACAAGCCAGAAGAGTTCATGACCACGCTCATCATGCTCGTGGGCGGCGGCCTGAGTCTGCGCCCGCTCACCGCACTGCACAACGAACTCAACGAAGCGGGTGCCGCCGCTCAGCGACTGATGGAACTGACCGAGTTACCTGTCGAACCCACCGGCATCGACACACCCAAAGACGTGACCTATCTGCCCAGGCATCACCAATCGATCACTTGCAAGGATGTTGAATTTCGTTATTCCGCCAATCGCGATCCAGCCTTGAACGGCGTGAGCTTCACCATTGCGCACGGCTCCATCGCCGCCATCGTCGGCACCAACGGCTCGGGTAAAACCACCCTGCTCTCCATGCTCCCGCGCCTGATCGTGCCTACTGCAGGCTCAATTGAAATCGATGGCCACGACATCGCTCATGTGAACCTGCGAAGCCTGCGCAGACAGATCGCAGTCGTCACGCAGCAGACCGTGCTCTTTGAAGGCACCATCGCGCAGAACATCGCCTACGGCAGACGCCACGAATCAAGAGAGCGCATCATCGAGAGCGCCAAGGCCGGCCACGCTCACAGCTTCATCACCTCGCTGCCTGATGGCTATGACACGCAGCTTGGCGAAGGCGGCGTCGGACTCTCGGGCGGACAGATGCAGCGCATCGCCATTGCACGTGCTGTGCTACGCGATCCTGCGATTCTGATTCTCGATGAAGCGACCAGCCAAATTGATTCTGAATCCGAAGCCGAGATCGCCAAGGCGCTGATGGAAATCAGCAAAGGCCGAACCACGTTCGTCATCGCGCATCGGCTGAGCACCGTCGTCAACTCCGACATCATCATGGTCATGCAAGATGGTAAACTGCTGGATCAAGGCAAACACAACGAACTGATCGCACGCTGCGATACCTACCGCACACTGGTGCAGACGCAGATGCTCTCGGCGGGGTGATGCGCGGTAGACAAAAGCGCGAAAGCGGAAACGCGGAAACGCGAGAAATCCAAACCGTTTATATTCTCGCCTCTTCTGATTTTTCGCTTTCCCGCTTTTCCGCTCTCTGCCTTACACTTCCCACATGTCCACGCGTACCGCCAGTTTGGGGCCTCGTTTCAATCTGCTTGGCAAAGCCGCCTTTGCTGTCAGCTATGGCATGGCGCGGCTGGCTGGTCGCTTGGCGAAGTTTCATGCGCCGCACAGTGCGTTCGCTCAGGAGCGCATCAGCTCGATGCGCGACAAACTTGAACGCGGCGAGACTGTGTATGTTCTGGGCATCGGACCGGGCGGACATAACGCTGGTGCCGGTCTGGTCAGCGCATCCAAAGCGCAAGGCATCACGATCATCGGGAATCACGAGGAAGAACGCTTCCGAGCCGAGAAACATTTCCAGCGATATCCCAAGCAGAGCGTGAACATTCTGCTTGAGCAGATGAAGCGACTCTCCATCAAGCCATCGCAGATTCATGCCGCTTGCGCCAGTTGGGACTATCCGCTCTGGGCGGGAAAAGCAGTGGAAAGCGTCGCGCAGGAGCTACCCGGATCATGGCGACTGCTGACGCGTGAAGCTTCGCCACAGATGAATGCTCGCTGTGTGCTTGATGCTTTCACTGCACCCAAGCGACTTGGCCGAAAGCTGCGCGAAGATGGCAAGCGGATGGGCGTGATCAATCTAAGGCATCACGACAATCACGCCTGGTTTTCCTGGGGCGTTTCGCCGTTTGCTAAAAGCGATGAGCCGACGATCGTGCTGGTGATCGATGGCGCTGGTGATGATGGGGCGATCTCTTCCTACGTCGCTCGCAACGGCAAGCTCGAACTGCTTTACAAGAACGATTCCATCTGGGATTCGCTGGGCATGATGTACGGCATCATCAGTTCATCACAAGGCGGCTGGCCGCTGATGAGCAGTGAAGGTCGCTACATGGGGGCTGCTGCCTGGGGTGATTCCAATCGCCTGACCAATCGCTACTACAGTCAGCTTCGCGATGTCTTCATCTTTGAAAGCGAAGGTCGCATCTTCCTGAATCGTTCACTGGCCAACTGGCAACGCGGTGGATGCCGTGCGCCATATTCGAAGCGACTATCGAAGATGATCGGCCAGCCCATTCTGCCCAAGGGCATGTGGCATCCCGATGCGGTGCTCAAAGTCGAAGACATCAAACACGCACCGATCACCATCGACCGCGTCGATAAGGCAGCTGCCGTGCAGCTTGTTTTTGAAGATGCACTCTTCCACATCACGCAGCACCTGATCCGCGCCACCGGCGCCACCCGTCTGGTCATGACCGGCGGCACCGCGCTCAACTGCGTCGCCAACATGCGGCTGATGGAACAGTTCAACAGCGACTGGTACGAACGCAATCTCCAGAAGAAAGACACCAGGCTTGAACTTTGGGTGCCTCCAATTCCTGGCGATGCGGGTGTCGCAGTCGGCGCTGCTTATCACTTTGCCTGCCTCAGTGGAGCCAAGCCTGGCCCGTCGTTACAACACGCTTTCTACTGCGGTTTGCCGCCGCAAAAAGATGAGATCGAAGAAGCATTGAAGAGCGTGCCGGAGATTGCGCATCGCGCGGTAGGGAATGTTTCATCAGCCGGTGAATGCGAACGACTGGCGGATTTGCTCGCGTTCATCATTGCCAATGACGGTGTCGTAGGCATTTATCAAGGCGCTGCTGAGACTGGCCCGCGTGCGCTGGGCCATCGCTCGATTCTGGCGAATCCGACAAATCCAAAGACGCTTGAGACGCTCAACAAGCTGGTGAAGTTTCGCGAGCTGATTCGCCCGTTGGCACCGATGGCGACGCTGGAGGCGGCACAGAAATGGTTTAATCTTTCTGAAGGCGCACAGGCGGATGATTTCAATGCCTACAATTACATGGTGTTGACCAGCCGCGCCCGGCCTGAAGCGCACAAGACCATCCCCGCTGTGATTCACTTCGATTCCACCTGTCGCGTGCAGATCGTCAGGCAGCACGTGGACCCCTTCATTCACGCCTACCTCAAAGCGATGGGCAGACGCGTCGGAGCAGAGGTAAGCGTCAATACCTCGCTCAATGTCGGTGCACCGATCGCGCAGACGCCGGTACAGGCACTGGAGACGCTCAAGAAAAGCAAGGGCATGCACGCCCTGTTCATGATCGCGGAGAGTGGTGAGTTGTATGTCGTCTGGCACGACATCCAGAGCGAACATAAAGATGGTGGACGAAAACTGTGCGAATGGATGGATCAGTGGATGGCAACTCAAAGCAGCGCTACCCGCGCGATTTGAGCACTTAGTAAAGGATGACAACCGTGATTGATTTTGAAGATGTATTCAACAACAGCTACAAGCGTATTCTGGGCAGTTCCACTTCCCGCGAAAACGATTTCTTCGATTATTTTTATGAGCTGTTCATTGGATCCTCACCCCTGGTTGAGGAGAAGTTTCTTGATGTGAATATGGCTGCACAGAAGATGATGCTCAAGCAGTCACTGATTCATCTGCTCAACATGTTCGCAACCAAGCGGATTCCCGATGGCCTTGACGACATTGCCGCCAAGCACAGCCGTAAAGGCGCTGACATACCGCCGTCGCTTTATCAGAACTGGCTTGAATGCCTTCTTGCCACGGTGAAGAAATTCGATCCTCGCTACAACGATGAAGTCGAATTGGCTTGGCGGATGATCTGCTCGCAAGGCATCGCATTCATGACGTTCAAATATGAACGCTGATTCCGACCATCATCACACCCGCGCGACTGCTGCCACCTGCTCGGCAGCGCGCTGACGCAGCACATCGAGCATGCCGCGAACTTCCTCGGCCATCTTCGAGTTGGGGAACTCGCGGATGATCTGTTCGCCCACGCGTGAGGCAGCGGTCCACTCCTTGTCGTGCACCGCGAGTTTGAACTGCACACCCAGGTTCTGGCGCTTCTTGCCGATGACGCCGCGTGCTGTTTCCAGGAACGGTGCCGCATCGCCTTCGGTCAAATACATATCCAGTTCTTTCATCAGCTCCATCGCCACTTCAATGTCATCGCGTCCCGCTGCATCGAGGAACTTGCGTTCCAGTTCGTGCTTGTACCGATCACGAGCATCGCGAACGCGCTTGCGCAGGTTCTGCACGCGATCGCTCTCGGCATAGACGCGCTCAATGCGTCCAGCTTCGAGCACCGCTTTTTCAAACTCGTGGCGCGACACCATCTGATCGATGCCGCGGATGGCATCGTCGATTTTCTTTTCCTGTTCAGCAGCGCGGGCTGCTTCGATTTCGCTGCGGAATTGTTCCGCTTCCAGGCGGTAGCCATAGACCTGGCTCATTTGGCTGACGAGAGTGAGGGCTGCTTCGTAGTCTCGTTTGTCGATGTCTTCGCGAATGGCTTTGCGAAGGGCCTGGCGATCGCGCTCGCGGTAGAGAATTCGCTTGGCGGTTTCGGAGAGCATGAGCGCTTCGCGCAGAGAGCCGAGCGATTCGCCGCTGCCGCCGCTTGCGGAGGGGCGATCAGCGAGCCTGTTGAGTGCAGCGATGAGCAGATACAAGCCTGCCGTGAGAATGAGCGCGAGTACGCCCAGGCCCAGCAAGGTGCCATCGTTGAACTTGGTGTGATTGAAGATGAGCGCACCTTGGACGATCATCCAGATGCTGCCGCCGAACATGATGAGGAAGACGAGCGCGGTTGCACCATCGGTGGAACCATCGCTTGATGTGGGAGAAGGATGGTGACTTTCGTTACCTCGGGGATCGTTGTCCTGGGCCATGATGTCCCTCGCTTTCATTGAAATGAACTACTTTTGCATCTGCGGTTGCATCTGCATTGCGCATCAGCATGCTGCGTCAGTGAGCCGGGAAGACTCTCATTCCCTGCCAGCCCGCTGTCGCCACGAATCCAAGCGTAACCCCTGACGACTCATGACACAGGTATTCTACCACGCCGATGTTAACTTGGGGAGTTTGTGGCGCGATCAAAAGTGAAAATGAGTCGTGCATCCGCCGCACTGATGTAGTTCCACGTCTGAGCTACAATCGCGATCATGGCAGTGAAGCGATCTCGATCCCCCAGTCCTAAAGCGAAAAAGTTCGCCGACGAACTCTACAGCCAATTGAAGGCGCTCTATCCCGATGCCAGATGCGCTCTGACTTATCGCAATCCGTTTGAGCTGCTGATTGCCACGATCCTGTCCGCCCAGTGCACCGATGTGAGGGTGAACATGGTCACGCCTGGTCTCTTCAAAAAATATCCGACACCTGCCGCGTTCGCCGTTGCTCCACTGCAAGACATCGAAGCGATGGTTCGCTCCACCGGCTTCTACCGCAACAAGGCCAAGTCAATTCAAGGTGCATCGCGCCTCCTTGTCGAACATCATCAAGGCGTTGTCCCCCGCACCATGGAAGAGTTGCTCCTCCTGCCCGGCGTCGCCCGCAAGACTGCCAACGTCGTGCTCGGCAACGCTTTCAACAACAACGTAGGCATGGTCGTGGACACGCACATCGGCCGCCTCTCCCGAAGGCTGGGGTTATCCAGACACGATGATCCTCAAAAGGTCGAACGAGACCTGATGGCCCTGTTCCCGCAGGCGCTGTGGACCATGCTCGCACACCTGCTCATCTACCATGGCAGGCAAGTCTGTGCTGCTCGCAAACCGGCGTGTCAGCGGTGCACACTGTCGGACATCTGCCCCAAGAAAGGCGTGTCCTGCGATGCTGCCAACAAATAGTGCGTCATACCATCACATAGTCAACGAAAGTGCGATCAAGTGACGCTTTGACTTGGCACCATTGCGTCGTCGCTTCCTAATTCAACTACGCCTGCCAGACGATGAATGTTATATGAGCGAACCCATGAATACCCCTGAAAAACCCTCAGACATCGCTGCACGAGAGGCCGAAATTCGCTCGACAGTGGACGAGATTTATCGGCAACAGAACTTTTCGCTGGTTGGGCGCAGTGAGGGCTTGAATATGGCAGTCAGTCCTGAAGAGGCTCGACTACTTCAAAAAATCGTCGAGCAGTTCGGGTGTCGCAACACGATCGAAACGGGCATGGGCACGGGCCTCAGCGCGGTACACATGATGTTGGGGATCACCAAGAACGGTGGTGGCACTCACTCCGCCATCGATCCTTATCAAAAGGGTGTTTTGTGGAACGGCCTTGGCCTCCATGTCATCGAGCACTTTGGTTTCAAGGATATGTTCACCTGGGTATGTGATAAGAGCGACATCGCGCTACCCGCCATGGTCGCGCAAGGCAAGCGAGTCGATCTGGCATTCATCGATGGCAATCATCGGTTTGAAGGTGCGCTGGTCGATTTTTACTACATTGATCAGATGCTGGATGTCAACGGCATCGTGGTGTTTGATGATTCCGATTGGCCTTCGGTCCGCCGGGCTGTCAACTTTGCAATGCGTCATCGCGACTACGAATTCATAGATGGTTCTAAAGTCAATCTCGGTCCCCTGACTCGCCCTTGGGGCTGGCAGATGAGGCGAGCACGAAAGGCGCGATATCGCAAACTCCTCTGGCCCGCGAGCGAAGCGAATCATCCAGTTCCTTATGAGACCATGGTGCTGCGCAAGACGAAAGAAGACGAACGGCCTTGGACCTTCTGGAACACTCTTGACTGAGATCGTAAAGCCGTGGGAACGAGACCCGGGCTCCACTGAAACTCCCCAAAGATCGAGTGAACGACCCATTCCACTATCGCGTACGAGCATTGCACAAAGTGCCTGATCTCGATCAACGTAGAGACGATTTAGCCGTGCGTAGAGCCAGAATGCATTGCGCTATCACCAGAAACACCCCTATCGTTATGACCGGCATAAAAGTTGACGATAGTTAGATACCTTGATGAACCTTTCAATGCGAACGCAACGATGCCACACGGCGAAACCTGCTTGGATTATCGGTATTGACTCATGATGATCGCGGATGCCAATCCTATAGCCTTTGAACTGCCCCACGCACTTATGCTGCTTTGGCTACTGGCTGGTGCGTTGGCACTTTGGCTGACCAAGCGATTTCATCTGCCGCGCTATCAGTCGGTTTCCATTTTGCTTCCGATGGCACTGGGGCTGGTGATCTTTGCTACGTATGTGAC